>SCPO01000145.1_pt1:127500-396031 | contig 396031 bp, 407 predicted proteins | sample 6106821 | NCBI WGS metagenome assembly SCPO01 (sample SAMN10720448, study PRJNA508395) | human gut metagenome | isolation source: Participant 2 stool, 0 month | host: Homo sapiens | collected 2017
TGGGTAGCTACGTTCGGGACGGATAAACGCTGAAAGCATCTAAGCGTGAAACCAGCCTTGAGATGAGGTTTCTCATAGCATAAGCTAGTAAGATCCCATGTAGACGACATGGTTGATAGGCCAGGTGTGGAAGAGCCGTGAGGTTTGGAGCTGACTGGTACTAATAGATCGAGGGCTTTACTTAAGCAGTGTAGCCAATGTAAAGGAGCATTGCGACGCATACATTGCGCGTAATCGCTTATGTCGCAGCGTAAGATTTTGTGAAACAAAATCCACAGCTGACGACGAAAACAAATTAGTCTAGAATTTCTAGTGCAAACAAATATATATAACTTCTATGTGGTTTCAGGTACAAACTCTGACAGATTCAGTGGCGATGGCTATGAGGATCCACCTGTTCCCATCTCGAACACAGTAGTTAAGCTCATAAACGCCGAAAGTACTTGGCTGGAGACGGCCTGGGAGGATAGGAAGCCGCTGATTGACTAAAAGAAAAAGGTCTACCTAAAGGTAGGCCTTTTTCTAGTCTTCGACTAGCTAATCCTACTAGAGCCGTCTCCAGCCAAGGTTGTAGAGGTACCATCTATCTAGGTGTCGTGTCAGACGGAGCTGGGAAAAGTAGGGCAGTAGAAGATGGAGGGGTGAAACGACGACAGATTCACTGCATCACTTTCTTCCGAACGTAAGATTTACCGAGCTGCGAAGCAGAGAAGGGAAATCCACAGTGAGGAAGCAAGTAGGGCGATCGAAAAATAATTAGATCTATACGACGCATGGGGCCCACACATCACCTTCGACGAAGCCCTATAGTTAAGTCTGTACATTGGCATAATGTATTATATATTGCCATGGGCGAGTGTGATAGGAAGCCGCGTCTAATGGCAGGAGGCCAACTACATCTAAACGATACCGCGGTGCGTAGCACCTATGGTATCGAACCGTATAGTAGCTGAGAAATTTAGATTTATGTAAATAAACTAGTTTTAAGTGACATCTTAGTTCGTAGCACCTAAAGCATCCTTCCGTAAATTAGTTGAGTAGCTCGAAACTTATGTAAATTACTATTCCCATTCCCATAGTCCACCCTTGACATATCGAATAAATTAGATATAATAGTATTAGGATATATGAGCAATCATTCATATATAATATAACTATTATGAATCCTGTTCGATTAAGAGGTGATAGAATGAATCCTGTAAGAACAATTGAAAGAATTATTAAAGCTCCTGATATTCATTGGGTAGGCACTGGATTTAGAGTACGTCAGTACTTCCCTGATGGCGATGAGTCACCTATGCTTGATCGTATGTCTCCATTTTTGTTACTCGACTATAACGAGCCATATTATTTTGAGGGCAGTCCTTTTGATACAGGTGACACTCCACATCCCCATAAAGGCTTTGAAACGGTAACATTTTCTTTTTCCGGCTCCATTGAACATAAAGATGCAGCTGGTAATAGTGGTGTTATTCACTCTGGTGATGTGCAATGGATGACTGCAGCTAGTGGTGTTTTGCACAAAGAATTTCATGAAAAAGAATATGCAAAGCGGGGACGTTTGTTCCATGCTTTACAATTATGGATAAATCTACCTGAACGTCATAAAAATGATGCACCTTCATATCAATATATACCTGCTAACACAATGGGGCAGTATCAATCTCTTGATGAAACAATCGATGTCATCGTTTACACAGGTGCTTTCAGACATATAACAGGTCCTGCTAAATCCCATACACCGATGAATATTTACAAATTAAAACTTCAACCTAATTCATGGATCTCTATTTCTGAGAATATGACTTGGAATACAGGCTTTCTTGTGATTAATGGTACAGGTACTGCCAATGGTGAAAGCATAGAATCTGGAGACTTTGTACTTTTCAACAATGATGGAGAGCGCTTTGAGGTAGAGTCTGGTGATGAAGGTCTTGAAATCTTCGTTCTCGCTGGAGAACCACTCAATGAACTAGTGGTAAAACAAGGGCCATATGTTATGACAAATAAAACAGACCTTCTCCTCGCTTATGGAGAATACATAAACGGTAAATTTGGCCGCGAAGAAGCTATTATGTAATACGTAAATCTTACTCTACAAGAAAAGATACACCCCCTATAAGCCACATTAACTAGCTTATAGGGGGGGTTTTATACTAAACTTATCTTTACTTGTTTATCTAAGGCAAATGCAATTTTACACATAGTACTTAGACTTGTATTGGCACCTTTCTCAATACGTGCAATTGTAGACTGCGGGACACCAGATTTCTTAGCTAAATCACGTTGTGTTAATCCTGCAGCCTCTCGTGCTTTTAAAACAGCTACTGCATTTTCTAATTTAGCTTTTTCTTCTAAATAAGCTTCTAAAAATTCTGGATTATTTCTGTCTTTTTCAAATATATTATCTAAGGTTTTTATTGGCATAATATTCCTCCTCAAATTCTGATTTTATCTGTTTAGCTCTTATTATTTCTTTTATGATAGCATATATGCGTTCAAATCTCAATTTTATAGTTACTGTTTATCTGAGTTCTTACCTTAACTATATAGATATGAAGGTTGTATTTTGTAGCTCAAAGATGTAATGAGTAGATTATTTTACTCTTGTAATCATTATTCAAGTTTCAAGGTAGTTAACTATCTTCAAAGGTTTATAAAAAGAAGAAATCAAGTTGTATTATTTATTGTTATAAATTAAACGTTAGATGTTTTACTAATAGTATCTTTGTTAGATTTATTTATGAGGAATAAAGATATTAATAAGCTTTCGTGATTTTAATTGTTTAGGTTAAGCTATATATAATTATCATTAATCAACGTGCTTCAGGATACGTATTTTCCTTATAGATATGTTATACTAAGGTTTATACTATACTTTTATAGGAGGTCTTATGACTAAGAAAATTGCGGTTCTCGTGAATGAGGATACAATGCAGCGCTGTTCTTGTGGCGGTTGCTTAAAAGCATTTATGAATAAAGCGGATTCCTTTGAGCGTTATGCAGATGAGGATATTGAGTTGGTAGGTTTCACCCATAGTGGTGGCGATCTAGCCAAGAAAATCGAGTCTTTCAAGAAAAAAGGTGTTACTACGGTACATCTTTCTACATGTACGCGTGGTAAAAATGAAAATTATGAAAGCATCGCAGAGCAGTGTGCAGAGGCGGGCTTTGATGTAGTGGGCTATACCCATGGAGGCGCCGTTTCTAAAGATGGTAAAGAAGCGGTAGTACTTTCAGCTAAAGATGAATGATTGTTCCATTATTCATTCTATATTTACGATGAAGTTTTACTATATTCATAGTGTGTAAATGTTAGAGTGCTATTTTGATTAATTATGATATGGTTATATCATTTGAAAGGTTGAGAGAATGAACAAGAAAATTACCGTAACTACATTATCTGTAGCTATGGCTGCGACAATGGCGCCTGCTATTATGCAAACTGCTCCAGTGAATGCTGCATCTAGTGCAGTACAAACATTGGCGGGTGGTGCTGTTGCCATGGCTTATGTATCTACTGCATTAAATAAAATGGATAACTCCGAACAAGGCCAACAAGAAAGTTTGGCACGTACTAAGGAGAAAACTGGTTACTTGAACGATAGTGCAGCGCAAGCACGTGTACAACGTATCCTGAAAACCTTAGAGGCTTCTCCTAGCGTAAAACGTTCTTACGTTGTCTATGCAAACCCTGATACAGAGTTTAATGCCTTTGCAACGCTTGGTCGCGTTATGTCTGTTAATAAAGGTGCTTTGGATACCCTTGATGATGATCAATTGGCCTATGTAATGGCCCATGAAATTGCTCATGGTGAGCATAAAGACATTATCAATGGTGCTAAAAAGCAAATCGGCCTTTCTACAGCTGTAGGTATTGCGGCTGGTGGTAGCGAAGGGGCCGCGTTATTATCTAATGTAGCGGGCAACTACTTGTCTAATCAAGTATTTACAATGAGCCAAGAAAAAGCAGCCGATGAACTAGGCTTCAAGATTTTAAGCGAATCTCCATACAATGTGGGCGGTGCAGCTGGTTCTATGGCGGTTCTACGCAACAAGGTTGGGGGAGCACTATCGTGAAGGGCTTTCACAAGTAGTGGCACCTAATAACCATCCTAAGTTAACAGACCGTGTGAACAATAATATTGCCCGCATGTACACATACTCTGGAAACCACGTAAACGTGTCTAGAGGCGCAGTTTATGTGAACGGTGATAATATCTATAGCCCAGCAGGTAGTGGCCGTTATACAGGGAAGAACGTGCGTATTACATGGCTGGTAAATTAGCGCGCTTGTATCATAATGGTCAAATTCAGCCAGGTGGTGCATCTTATGATGGACCTACTGTTACAGTGGCAGGTCGTTCTATTGTCACAACTCCTAACGCTGATGTGGCCCTTATGGTTGCTACCAATTTGAATAATTCCTTTGTGAAAGCAGCGGGTCCTGCGAAAGGCAAACAAGCAGCAAAACCTAATAAGAAAAAATCTAGTAAGAAATAATAGAGTTCGCTTATAAAGATAAAATGGATTGTACTACCATATTGGACGAGGTATTTATACAATAGATCAAGTGGTGTATACAAGATAGTGTATTGATAGGCAAGATATTGTTTATGTATCATTATTTCGTAGCGAGAGGATACACATACATAAGTTTATTATGATGATATAACGGTGTCATAGGATAGTTTAAACGAATGGTTATGCAGGTATGAATAATATTCATAAAATTGTATAGAATTAATAAATATGTACTTGATAGAGGTGTTATGTTAACCCTCTTAGTATGCTAAGAAGTTAGATAATATCTGTATAGGCAGTCTATAGAAAACATTTCTATAAACTGCTTTTTTTATATGTATTGAGAGCAGATAAATAATTTTTAGCATGAGAATTATTAGTGTTTTATATAATAGACAAATGTATGTATTCAATAGAGGAATTAGTAATTATAAGAATACATACCGTAAAATAGCATACCTGTACAGGGTATAGGTTTATTGTGCTACGTATTTGTTTATGAAATAATAAAATAACTTAGTGTTAATCGTAATATAACGATTAATACAGATTGGATTTGTGTTTTATACGCAGTAGAGTACAAATTTATAATTATAAGTTTGAGGAGGTTATTATGGAGTATGCAATTCATCTTTTTAATGCGGGTGGCGTAGTCATGTATCCGCTAGTTTTATTTATGTTGGCAGCATGTACGATTTTATTTGAGCGAATTCGTATGTATCGTCGCATTGACAGTGAAATTCAACAATTGTCGTCTAGCATTGAAGCCGGTCGTAATGCGAATGATTGGATTGCATTAGAACAAGCGATTAAGAATAATGATGATGCACTTAGTCAATTTGTAACACCGATTGTAGATTCCGTATATAATTTTGAAGGCTTGGAAAATCGCCTTCACGATGTAGTAGGTTACATGGATGAACGTTTAAAACGCGGCCTTAACTGGCTCAGCATGATGGTTACTATGGCTCCATTACTAGGTCTATTGGGTACTGTAGTTGGTATGATTCGCTCCTTTGCTGCTGTTGGTGGCGATATCGGTGCCCCTACCGTTATTACTGGTGGTGTATCCGAAGCGTTGATTGCAACGGCAACAGGGCTTTCAGTAGCCATCGTAGCATTAGCTATCCATAGCTGGTGCACAAGTAAAGTAAATTATGATATTGCAAAATTGGAACAACGTTTAGGTTCTATCTTGGATTTATATATTAGGAGTCAACGATGAAACGTAGTTCAGTAGGGATACAAAAAGAACCTACCATCATGATTATACCTATGATTGATATTGTATTTTTCTTGCTCGTATTTTTCATGATGAGTACGTTATATATGAATACAGAGGAACAAATTCCGCTCAATTTGCCAAAGGCCTCTGCATCAACGGCAAAAACGATTGAGCCGATTACGATTTCACTCACAGCTACTCATAAGATGTATTTGAACGAACGTGAAATTAGACCTGATGATTTGGGTAATGAAATTCAAGCTATTGTTGCGAAGGAACCACAACAGGCTTTTATCGTCCGTGCATCTGAAGATATTGCGTATAAGGATGTTATTAGCATTTTGGATAATCTAAAGATGAGTGGTGCTCGGTTTGTTAGCGTAGCGACAGAACGGAAGTGATCATATGGTGAGTAAACGATATGGCATTCCTTTTATCGCTGCATTGGTGGTCAATTTAGCATACTGGGGTGTTGTAGGCGATTTGTTCGGCCATTTAAAACCACCAGAAACGCCAAAGAAAGATTTGGTCATCAATCTTGACATGGTGCAACCGGAACCTCCTGAGCAGGAGAAGAAACAGCAAGAGAAAATTGTCTCTGATGATAAAGAAAATGCTGCGGGCGGTAAGTCGGGTAGTGTATTACCTGACCTATCAGGGAAACCGACCGCGGGGTTACATAACCTTAATCCATTCTTAGGAGGTAATGAACCTGCACTTGTAAACCTAAATGGTAATAATAATGATCCTGTGGGTAATCCAGGTGGTGGCAATGAACCAGGCCTTAACAATGGGCCAACTGGTAATGGTGGTAAAGCAAATGACGGCCCTGGTACACATGGAGGCAATCCTGGGACTAGTGATACGGAAGGTTCAGGGTACTTTGATGTTTCCGGTTATCGTGCTAGTTTAGATGCTAATAAAGTCATGCCAGCACAAGCTGTACGTAGAGGAATTACAGGGACAGTTACCATTAGGGTTTATTTTGATGGCGAAGGTAATTATGTAAGGGCTGAAATTGAGGGAGTAGCGGCTCTAGCCTTCTTGATAATGATGCCCTTGCCCTTGCAGCTAGGTCAGGTGGGGCTACCAATACAACTGGTGAGCCTAAATCAGATGTTTTTATATAAGATATGAATTTGAATAATGATTATATTTGGAATGAGCCTAAATTGAATTAAATGAATTACAGTTTATGTAGTGGATATGAGAAGGTTCATATCCACTACAAATTGCACACTGTAGTTCGGAGGCTACAAATTAACAGAATTAACAAAGTTTTAATAAAACATATAGGATGGTGAATGAAATGAATAAACGTGTATATGTGGCCACAATGATGGCGTTACTTAGTATGAGTGTAAATAGTTATGCGGTAGATATGACAACTAATCAGAATCAAGAGTCGTCCAATGTAATCAATGTAACCGCCAATCGCACAGCCCTCCTAGATTTGGACACACCTGTAGCGATGAATGTAATTACACCTGAGGATTTAAAAATACTGGTGCTACCACTGCTTTTGATGCGGTGGCGACCGTACCAGGGGTGACAATAAATTCTTATGGTGCCGGCGGTGCCGATTTTGGTGGCATGGATAGCCGTACGAATATTCGAGGCCTTGACCGTGGTGCCCTTGTTCTTGTAAATGGCGTGCCTATGAACCTCAATGGCAAAGGTGGACTCGGTTCTATTCCTACGAGTGCCATAAAACGTATCGAAGTAGTGAAAGGAGCTGCTTCTACATTGTATGGTGCAGAGGCATTAGGTGGTGTTATTAATGTTATTACTAAGACTCCATCTACAGAGGGTGGCTCTGCTACGGTTGCCGTAGGTAATCGTGGGTCTAAACGTTTTGATGTGTCATACGGTACAGAAAAGTTTATCATTGGTATTGATAGAAAATATTGGGGTACACAGGATCCATCCACACCGATTCGCTACGACTATGCAGGTACTAAACACTACGATTACTATAGTACTCGCAACAAGGGCAATTCGTTGGGGCTCTTTATGAGTGGTAAGCTTTCAGATAAGGTAACATTGAATTTTAATCGTGCTGAAAGTAAATCGTCCTTTGGTCTAATCAGTACGGAAACAAATCCGGTTAATCAAGCAAGACATTCTACGACGTATCATTATAAGGATGATCGCAATAATGCTTCCTTAATTTATAAGGACAAGGGTACTACAGGAACCTTGTTCTATAATGACCGTACGATGCGTGGTACGAGCCGGGTGCACAATACGTCCCAAGCTAAGGCAACTGAAACAAGCTATCGCGCACGTCAATATGGTTTTGATGTACAGCATGAATGGGATTTTAGAGATGGTAAGGACTATTTAATCGCAGGTGTTACAGGTAAACAAGAAATCTATCATGCAACGGCTGTTCCTGTGTACATTCATCCTAAACGCAATAGTTATGCTGTGTATGGTAGTTATTCTTATGAAATTAACCCTAAATGGACATCCATTTTGGGCTTGCGTTACCGTAATCGATGATCCAATCAAGGATCAACATGTGTTGACCCCTCAATTCCAATTATTGCACTCCATCAATAAACAATCTTCCATGTATGTGAACGTAGGGAAAGCTTTCACAATGCCTAGCTTGAGCGATACATTCCGTAGCGTTAGCCGTCGGTATACAGCGGTAAGCAGTAAAACCTCAAACCAGAAGAAGGTTGGAACTATGAAATTGGGTACAAGCGGATTAACAAAAGGATGATTGGAAGGTTGATGTGTTCTATATGGATTTCAAAACTTCTTCCAATGGCAACCGGATGCAAATGGTCGACCTTTGGTGCGCGTAAATGGCGGAAATTCCGCAACGTGGGCATCGAAGCCGAATATGGTAGACGTTTATCCGACCGCCTCAAATGGAACGTGAGCGGATCTTACTCTAATCCAAGACAAAGGAAAAGAATGAAACTTATTGGAAACAAGCGGCCCCTAAATTACAGTTTACAACCGGCATTCGTTATGAAAGCCCAACGTGGGAAGCAGGCACATCCTTTAGCTTTGTTACAAAACGGTTGCGCAATCGAGATGGTGGCCTAAACCCTAATATTGCCCTTTGGAATGCGTATGTAGGTTATCATTTCAACAAGGATGCAACACTTCGTCTCGATGCACGCAATTTGTTAGACCGTCACAACGTTATCACTAATGGGGATTATGAATACTGGGGTGACCCATTTACATATGAATTGAGTTATACACAAAAATTCTAATATTTATTTGTAGAGACTTATATAAAATCCAGTACTAATAGGGGTATGGGTTTTGTGTAGCCCTTTTAAATGTGTAATAATACAATTATGTAGTTTTTATGAATAATTAGTGTGTATTATGAGGGATTTATTATGAACAATCTTAAGAAACGACGGACGTCTGTACTTATAGGATTGGCTTTGATGGGATTATCTGTGCATGCATATGCAGTGGATGTAACGGCTACCACAGATACTCCTACTACGGTAGCATCTACTGAAGCAAATGGCGCATCTGAAAGTCATGTCATAAATGTAACAGCTAATCGCATGGCTCTTTTAGATTTAGATACGCCAGCAGCGATGGATGTTATTACGGACAAAGATATCATGAATAGCGGTGCTAAAAATGCCTTTGATGCGGTGAACATGGTGCCTGGTATTACATCTTTCTCCTATGGTGCATCCGGTCTTGAATATGGGGCTATGGATAGCCGTGTGAATATCCGTGGCCTTGAACGGGGATCTTTGATTCTCATGAATGGGGTACCGATGAACCTCAATGGCAAGGGCGGCCTTAGTTCTATTCCGACTAGCTCTATTGAACGCATTGAAGTATTAAAAGGTGCAGCCTCTGCTTTATATGGTTCTGATGCGATGAGCGGCGTTGTTAATGTCATTACTAAAACACCTACTAAAGAAGGTGGCTCTGCTACTATTGGGGTAGGCAATATGGGTAGTCAAACCTATAAAATCAACTACGGCACGCCGCGTTTCTTGATTGGTATAGAACGGGGATTCTTTGGTAAACAAGATCCGTCTACACCAGTTCGTACAGATTCGGTGGATCACCCTCGTGGGTATGAATACTATACAGCACGGGATAAGGGGAATTCCTTAGGTATATTTATGAGCGGCAAATTGAGCGACAAGGTAACATTGAACTTTAGCCGCTTTGAAGGTAAGTCGGCCTATGCTCAGTTGAGTACTGAAAGCAATGCGACGAATCGCAATCGCCACTCTACAACATATGCATATGATGATTCTAAGAACAATGCGTCCTTGATTTATAAGGATGGAAATACGACGGGCACACTCTTCTATAATGATCGAGATTTGAAGGGAAAAAATCGTAAACATAGTCTTCCATCCTATACATCTAATGATAGTAACTATATTGCTCGTCAATATGGTTTTGATGTGCAACACGAATGGGATTTTAGAGGTGGCAAGGATTATCTAATTGCCGGTGTATTGGGTAAACGTGAAACGTACCGCACTACATCAGGTCCTGTATATGCAAGTCCTCATCGTCATAGCTTAGCTCTTTATGGTAGTTATTCCTATCAAATCAATCCTACATGGAGTACCGTTGTTGGATTGCGGTATACGGATATCAAGGATCCTGTAAAGAATCAACATGTGTTGACACCACAATTCCAATTGAATCACCGTATCAATAAAGAATCTTCTGTATATATGAATGTAGGCAAAGCTTTTACCATGCCTAATCTAAGCGATACATTTAAAACAGTAAACCGACAATATCAATCGGTTAGCGGTCGTAATTTAAAACCTGAAGAAGGTTGGAACTATGAATTGGGCTATAAGCACATTACCAATAAAGATAGTTGGAAGGTGGCTGCATTCTATATGGATTTCAAGAATTTCTTCTCTTGGAAACCGGATAGCAATGGTAAAATGACGATTCGCGTTAATGGTGGCCGTTTTAGAAATGTTGGCGTTGAGGCGCAATATGTCCGTAAATTAACAGATCGCTTGAAAGTAACTGTGGGTGCAGCGTATTCGAATCCAAAACAAATGGAAATCGATAAAAATTATTGGAAACAAGCCAATCCAAAATTACAATTTACAGGGGGCATTCATTACAATAGTTCCACTTGGACAGCTGGATCTAGTATAAACTTTGTAACAAAACGGATGAAGAACCGCGATGGCGGCATCAATCCAAATCTTGTAGCGTGGAATGCGTATGTAGGGTATCAGTTCAATGAAAACTCTTCTATACGACTCGATGCGCGTAACTTGTTGAATCGTCACAATGTTATTTCCAACGGGGATTGGGAATACTGGGATGAGCCATTCAACTATCAGCTTAGCTACACTCAAAAATTCTAGATTACTATAAGTCTGTATTAGAACTATACAAGGAGTATCATCATGAACAAGAGCATTGTGTATCTTATATGTTTGATGGTACTCCTTTTTGTAGGTGTAACCGGATGTGGTCCGCAAGATGAAACGCGGACCTTGCCATATACCCGTTATGTTGAAAGTTATGATGGGGCACGCGTACCAGTACCTGATCATCCGAAACGTATTTTAGCATTATCCTCTGCGTCGGATACGATTTTATTAGGCCTTGTAGAACCAGACCGCTTGGTAGGTATTAATACATTATCTACCTATGAAGAGTATTCTTTAGAGGCGAAGCGTGCTAAGCTGGTTAAACCTGCTATGAGTTCTTATCCATTAGAAAAAATCATTGCCTTGGAGCCAGATCTTGTCATAGCACCTGATTATACGAGCGCAGACGTTATTGCAGGTTTACGCCACATGGGTATACCTACTGTTGTAGTGCCAACCGGTACTACGGTAGAATCTGTCATTAAGAATGTGACGGACATAGCTCATATTGTAGGGGAAGATGAAAAGGGGCAATTTTACGAGCAGAAAATCCGTCGTGAACTAGAAACGATGAAACGGCTTGGTACATCTATTCCATTGAATCAACGCAAAAGCGTACTCTTCGTATCATCCATGGATGGGTACACCGGAACAGGCAGTCTGTTTGATGATATGTGTCACTATATGAGTATCTATAATGCACCTGATCGGATTGGCTTACCGCCACGGATTCCCTTTGGGGAGGAACGGGTGCTAGCCATGAATCCAGACTATATTTTTATTCCTTCCTATAAGGGAATGGACAAGAATTTGGCGGATCGATATTTATTAAATCCAGCCTTTCAAAATTTGCCGGCTATACGTGAGAACCGTGTTAAGCCATTACCGGCAGCTTATTTATATACTATGAATCAGCATATTGGCGAAGCGATGCTAGCTATTATGCATACTGTATATCCTCAGTTAGAAAGGAATTCTCATGACTAAAGAGAAGCAACGAATCATGGCAATTATTCTGATTGGGGTATTGCTATGTATTGTGAGTCTATTGGCACTCCACGTAGGAACTATCATGATTCCTATCGGTGGCGGTGTACAAAGTATTTTAAATGGTATGGGCTTACCTGTGAATTTTACGGAGCCTATTACAGCTGAACAAGAGGCCGTATTATGGTTTATCCGCATGCCGCGCCTCATTATAGGCCTACTCGTAGGCGGTGCATTGGCGCTAGCTGGCGCCGTTATGCAAGGTGTTTTCTCCAATCCACTGGCGGACCCAGGTATTATGGGCGTTTCCGCAGGGGCATCTCTCGGTGCAGTTATCGCCATCGCTCTTGGGGTAACTTCTCTCGGTATGTTTTACATGCCCGCCTTTGCCTTTGTAGGTGCCTTTGTGTCCGTAGGGATTACCATCCTATTAACATGGCGTAACAACAAGCTCGATACGACCACCTTGTTGCTTGCTGGTGTAGCTGTTAGTATGCTGCTCGGTGCTTTCACATCGGGCATTTTGACTATGATTAATGAATACCGCTTGCGTGAATTCCTATTTTGGATGGTGGGTGGACTTGATTTTCGTCGTTGGGACCACGTTCTACTAGCGGTAGGTCCTATCATGACGGGCAGCGTTATTTTAATGATGCTCGGTCGTCATCTGAATGTACTCGTTCTCGGTGATACAGAGGCTCGTGCCTTAGGTTTACCTGTTATGGTGTATCGCATGCTATTCCTGTTCTTATCCTCTGTAGTTACTGCTACTGCGGTGTGTGTCAGCGGTTCCATTGGCTTTGTAGGCCTTGTAGTACCGCATATTGTGCGTCTCTTGGTGGGACCTGATCATCGCCTATTATTGCCTATGGCAGCTGTGGGTGGGGCGCTTTTCCTCGTGTTCTGTGATACCTTAGGTCGCGTTATAGCACAACCAGTGGAGATTCGCGTAGGTATTATGACAGCGATCTTAGGGGCACCGTATTTCTTATATTTACTTCATCGCTTGCGTAGTAAAGGAGGGGCCTAATGAAACTAGATGTTCAATCTCTATCCGTTACGCTAGGGGAAAACGCTATTCTAAAGGATGCATCCTTCTCTATTGATAGTGGTGAGTTCGTTGGTATTATCGGACCTAATGGCTCTGGTAAAACAACGTTGTTAAAAGCATTGCGTGGCCTTTATCCTACATCTGGTGGAGATGTTTTGTGGGATGGTAAAAGCATCTCTTCTTTGAGCGACAAGGAAATCGCTCATCATGTGGCGTATATGCAACAGTCTGTAAATGTTTCCTTCGATTATGAAGCCATCGATATTGTGATGACCGCTCGTTATCCTTATTTGAAATGGTGGGAACAAGAAGGCCCTGAAGATAAGGTTATCGTTGAACAGGCTATGAAAGAGGTAGGCGTTTATCATCTGCGGAATCGTTCTGTACAATCTTTGAGTGGTGGTGAACGACAACGGGTATTCTTGGCTAAGGCTTTGGCACAACAAACAGAGGTGCTATTGCTTGATGAGCCGACGGCGGCGCTCGATTTAGTGTACGCCGATGATATTTTCCATGAAGGTCGTCGATTATGCGATGAAGGAAAAACGATTTTAATCGTAGTTCATGATTTAGAACTAGCTGCTAAATACTGTACTAAGCTCGTCCTAGTTAGCGATGGTCATATCATCGATGTAGGTACGCCAAGAGAAGTATTGACTGCGGATAACTTACGAGCCGCATTCCATCTATCAGCTGCAGTCTATGACGATCCGTACTTTAAACAACAACGTATCTTTGTATTCCCTAAGGGAACTACGGATATTGAGGAATATAAACAGACAAATGCTAGCGGCACAATGTCTATCGATCCACACCTGAAATAGATATAGGGCTGCCTATGGATAGGTCCGCACATTTCCTGTTTATCTCTATATATTGCTATTCCGAATGAGGTCAGGCTTATGTTATATCCATTTACTGCTATTGTTGGTCAAGAAGAAATGAAATTGGCCCTTTTACTGAATGCTATCAATCCATCCATTGGTGGTGTCTTAATCGAAGGTGAAAAGGGCACAGCAAAGTCCACAGCTGTACGTGCACTGGCGAGCCTTTTACCTCCTATGGAAGAAAGTGCTTCGGCCATGACCGTTGTGGAGTTGCCTATTAATGCTACAGAGGATCGTGTTGTGGGGTCTATTAACTTAGAGAAGGCCTTACAAGAAGGGGTAAAAGCCTTTGAACCAGGTATTTTACAAGCAGCACATCAAAATATTCTCTATGTAGATGAGGTTAATCTCTTGGATGACCATATTGTAGATATCTTACTAGATGTAGCGGCAATGGGCGTGAATACGGTGGAACGGGAAGGGGTAAGCCATTCTCATCCATCTCGATTCATTCTCGTAGGAACCATGAACCCTGAAGAGGGGGACCTTAGACCACAGCTATTAGACCGTTTTGGTTTATCTGTTATGGTTTGTGGTGAGCAAGATCCAGCACAGCGTATGGATGTTATCAAGCGACGTCTAACCTTTGGGGACAATCCCGCAGAATTCGTGGATACCTATAAGGAATCGGAACGAGCTTTGCATGAGCGCTTGTTAGAGTCTCGTAAGCTATTACCAACTATTATCCCCTCTGATGATATTCTCCTCAAAATCGCTAGTATCAGTATCGGCGTTGGCGTCGATGGACATCGTCCAGATATTACGATGATGCATACGGCTCGTGCTCACGCTGCCTTTCACGGTCGCTCACATATCATAGATGACGATATTAAGGTGGCTGCAAGATTGACGTTAAAACATCGTATGCGAAGATTACCTTTTGAGGAGCAAGGTCACGATGTAGACCGCATCGATACAGTAGTATCTGCGGTGCTTGAGGACTAGCTATGGATACATCTGTACATGAGGCCCTCAAAATAGGCCTCGTAAATGACCAGATTCATAGCGTTGTTATTTCTGGTGGTACTGGTGTTGGTAAAAGCTTTTTAGTTCGTCAGTGCCTCGAGAAATGGCATATTCCCTATCGGCTTATTCCTGTGTATATAGATAGTTCACAACTACAAGAGACTATCGACTTTGAAGCGTCTCTGCAGCAAGGTCAGATGGTGATGAACGCAGGTTTATTAGATGATCCGCACACGCGATGTTGGCTCCTAGATGATGGTCAAGTTCTATCCCCAGAAGTGCGCCACGCCTTATTAGTGGAGGCAAAACGCCGTCATATCTTGCTGATCATGACGATAAACCATGAGGATAGAACTTTAACTGATGCAGAATGGGAACTCGTCGATGTGCATGTAGCTATGGAACGAGCATCCTTGGAATCAAGGGTAGCGGTATTACAACAAATTCGAGATGAAATTTCTTGCGTAGAGACTGTCTTACCTTTAACAGAAGCGGACGCATCTGACGTTGTAGTCAGCTTAATCGACAATAAGCGGATTTCATCGATTGCTACACCTGATGCGATGATGTCTCTTGCCGTATCCTATGCACTTAAAGCGCATACCGTAGGTCATAGCGCAGAATATGTGTTGTTACAAGTTATGAAGTCCTTAGCTCTTCTAGAAGGCTGTTCCTATTGTAAGCCTCGTCATGCAGAATTAGCGGCGCTATATGTACTGCCACATCGTATGAAAAAGGCTGAAATAGGAGAATCACAGCCATCACCAGGTGAAAATTCCAGTAGTACCAGTGAGAAAGATAGCAGTCAAAGTAATGACACCTCTGACTCAATGGATTCCGATGTATCAAATGACTGTGAACAGGATGATAGTAATAGGGATGAGCTATATCCTAATGAATCAAATCCTAACGAATCAAACGCTAATGATGTAGATGATACTGATATAGATTCTGCTGAAGGTGATGATGCTGATTCAAGTGAAGCTAATGGCAGTAGCAATTCCTCAGAGTCTAAAGACCAACTAAGAGATAATGCTACTAATGATATGGGCGATATATGTGACCAGCTATCTTCTTTATGTTTACCAGATACTGTTGCCCGTATAGCTAACCAATTATTCCAATGGAAACTGGAATCTTTTAAAACAGTAGATCGTCAGTATCGCAAAGGCTCAGGTCGTCGCCTCATGACTAAGACAAAAGATACGAGAGGGCGCATGATTCGAGCTTATCAGGATGAAAAGGCCCTAGAGGACTTGGCGCTAGTAGACACGTTGCGAGCGGCAGCGCCGTATCAACGATTGCGGGCTGCTACTAAAATGGAACAAGAAAAGCTATCTACTCAGTCCCAGCAATTAGAGCATCAAAGCAGCAAGGGATTATCTATAGTGGTAAAGCCTCAAGATTATCGCCGCAAGGCTCGGGAAAAGCGCGTTGGCGCGTATCAACTATTTGTGGTGGATGCGAGCGGTTCTATGGCGGCACGTCATCGCATGGAGGCCACTAAAGCAGCTATTCTCAGTCTCTTGCGAGATTCTTATATCCACCGTGATTCGGTAGGGCTCATTGCGTTCCGCAAGAAGTCGGCAGAGGTATTATTACCTTTCACGCGCAGCGTAGAGCGAGCAGAGCGACTGTTAGCCTCTATGCCTACAGGCGGTAAAACGCCGTTAGCTCACGGTTTACGGATGGCCTATACCATGTGCGATAGATTGTTGCGTGCCCATCGGGCGGAACGAATTCAGATTATATGTATCACCGATGGTCGAGCTACGTCGGGTGATTCTGAGGACCCTGTAGCGGAGTCCAAGCAATGGGCTCGTATCCTTGGTACTTTGCCTGTAGATTGTATCGTTATCGACACGGAAACGGGTTTTATCAAACTAGGCCTGGCTAAAGAATTATGTAAATTGATGAATGGCAGTTATTATGCTATGGATACTATTTCGGCAGATCGTATTTTGCGCGTATCGCGGAGGTAAATCATGAGTCGGCTCATGTATATTTCTAACTTAGGAAAACAAATCCAATATATAGAAAAGGCTGTTGCCACTTACCCTGAATTGATACAGGGCGAGGTGGATATTTGCAATATGAAAAAACAGCCTCTATGGGATGCTACTTTTGAAAGTCGCCTGCGTGCTGCCGATGTAGTACTCGTAACCAACATGGGGGTGGGCTTAGACTCGCCGTTTTTGGAACGTCTGGAACGATGGTTGTATGCACATCATCCAAAATACTGGATTGATGTAGTAGAGCCTAAGAAAACAGACATTCTCTATCGCAATATAGATATAGACCAGCGGACTCTTCTTGAAAGCTATCGCCGCACTAGTGGTGTCATGAACTATGTGCGCCTTATTAACGGAGCTTTCAGTACGAAACCGACATCAGAATGGGATAAACCTGACCACATTCCGTGGCAAGCCATTATGGGCCGCGATGGAAATATCTACGAAACCTATGATGAGTTTATGGATGCCGAAGGCAATCGGGATTGGCCATCTATAGCGGTGTATTTCTATCGCGATGAATGGATTATGGGGGATATTTACTATCAGCAGGCCTTGTTTGAAGAGATTTATAAACATGGTTACAACCCTATTATCTTTTATGGGCAATATGGGTCCAATCCTCGGGTGGGCATTCCGAATATGAAACTGTCCATGAATTACCTGTTTGGTAAGGATGTATTCCCTTTTGATGTGCTCATCAATACTTGTAAATTCTCCTTCCAGTCCTTAGGGGCTCAAACCTTGGAGGAATTAAAGTTACAAGATTGCCCAATCATTCAAGGGTACGCCATATATATGGATGAAGCGTCTTGGGCTCAGGACCCGCAAGGTGTTACGCCATTAGATGTGAATTTATCTATATCACAGCCTGAGTTAGATGGTGTTATTCAAGGCGGTGTAGTGGCTTGTCAGACCTTTGATGAGCGTGGTCACTATGTGTATTTACCTGTGAAAGAGCGCATTGCCGCCGTCGTTCAGCGAGCCATTAAATGGTCTAAGTTGCGCCATATTCCTGTATCAGAGCGAAAAATAGCTATTATTTTACATAACTATCCGCCGAAGAACTCTAATATTGGTTCTGCCGCAGGCCTTGATACACCTGAATCGGTGCTACGATTACTAGAACAGATGAAAGAGGAAGGTTATACGATAGATTCTGTGCCTGATACGAGTGCAGATTTAATGGACATTGTTACATCCCACATGACCAATGACCGATCCATGCTTACCGATGAGTTGTTAGCCTCTGCAGAAGGTCGCTTGAGCAGTGATGACTACAAAGCGTACTTTGCTACGCTGCCAGCAGACACACAAGCTGCAATGGTTAAAGCTTGGGGAGGCTCCTGGTGATGTATTTGTGTACGACGATGAAGTCATCATACCGGGCTTCTCTAATGGCAATCTATGGATTACGGTGCAACCGCCGCGAGGCTTTGGGGAGAATGTATCTGCCATCTATCACGATCCATGTTTGACACCACCGCATCAATACTTGGCGTTCTACCACTGGGTTCGGACCGTCTTTGAAGCGGATGCGGTCATTCATGTAGGTACCCATGGCTCCTTAGAATGGCTACCAGGTAAGGGGCTGGTCTCAGTGCTAGCTGTTATCCTGAAATCGGCATCTCTAGTTTGCCAAATATTTACCCGTACTGGACAACCATCATTGGAAGGCATACAGGCTAAACGGCGTAGCTCCGCTTGCTTAGTAGGGCACCTATCGCCACCGATGACGACGGCTGGGCTCTACGACGAGTTTGAAGAACTAGAAGCCTTACTCGATGAGCATAGTCATTTTGAGCAAGAGCATCCTGAGAGTGTAGCTGACATAAGCGAAGTGATTCGCGAAAAGGCCCTGGCCTGTCATCTTATTGATGAAGAAAAGGGACCTACTATGGTGGTGGACGATATAATTACAGAAGTTCACGAAAAGCTAAGCGATTTGAAACATATGCAAATGCGCAATGGCTTACATATTTTGGGGCAAGGACCTGAGGGGACGGATTTAGAAGAATTTATTACTGCCATCATACGAACCCCTCAAGGAGATATCGCATCGGCCTTAGAAACATTAGCTGCGGAGATGGGCTATGATTGGACGCATTTAGAGCGGCACAGTGGTGAACTCTCTGATGAGGGCACTCGTAATAGCGTAATCATTGACCGCGTTTGGAATGAATTACGTACCTTTGTATCTAATGTCATGCATAACCCAGATTATGAGATCGTTCTTAGTTTACAACCTTTGGCTGAGGCTATTCTTTGTGAATACATTCCTAAATTAGGTGAAACCAAGAATGAGCTCATTTCCATATCTAAAGCCTTACAAGGGACTTACGTTGAGCCAGGCCCTGGTGGGGCTCCATCGAGTGGTCAAGTAGATGTACTTCCCACAGGACGAAACTTCTATGGCTTAGATGAGCGCGCCTTACCGACAAAGATAGCGTACCAACTAGGTATAGACTTGGCAGAGCAAGTCATTGCCGATTATATCTTAAATGAACAGCGCTATCCGGAGACGGTTGGCATTATCCTTTGGGCTAGTAGTAATTCTAGAAGTCACGGTCAGTGTTTAGGTGAGTTCCTCTATTTGCTAGGGGTTCGCCCTAAATGGCAATCCAATGGCCGCATTTCTGGGTTAGAGGTTATCCCGTTAGAGGAATTACAACGACCTCGTATCGACGTAATGGGACGTATCAGTGGTCTCATTCGAGATATGATGCCTACTGCCATTAGCTGGCTCGACAAGGCGGTTGAACTAGTGGCAGACCTAGATGAACCATTGGAAGATAACTATGTGAAAAAGCATATTCACGACGATGTAGACTGGCTAGTGGAACAAGGTGAAGATCCTCTGCTAGCCACTAAGAAGGCACGCCTTCGCATCTTCGGTGACCCGCCACAAGCCTATGGCACCGGGGTAGGCGCCTTGATAGAAGGTAAAAACTGGGAGTCCTTAAACGATATTGCGCAAGTATATAGCAAGTGGAGTAGCTTTCACCTGCACAAGGATGTGCCACAAGATATGCGGCTATTCCAACGTCGCCTCACGACTATGGATGTGACCATCAAGAATGAAGATAATCGGGAAACGCATATTTTGAGTGCTGATGATTATTACAGCTATCATGGTGGGCTCATTGCGGCGGTGCGAAACGCAAAAGGCAGTGCCCCTCGCGCGTATGTGGGGGATAGCACAGATCGTAGTCGCGTCGTGATGCGGTCCTTGTCAGATGAGTTCCGCCGCGTTGTACAAGGGGAAACACAGAACCCAAAATTCATTCAAGCCATGATGAAACATGGATACAAAGGGGCATCGGACATGTCTAATGTAGTGTCTCATAGCTTTGGCTGGGATGCGACGAGCGATATAGTTCCCGATTGGGTCTATGAAGGCTATGCGAACAAGTATGCCTTAGACAAAACGGTACAAGACTGGATGCGCGACGTAAACCCTTGGGCATTACAGCGCATTGCAGAAATCTTGTTAGAAGCTGCTCAACGTGGCTATTGGGATGCAGATCAAGAGATATTACAAGATTTGCAGTCTTTATATCTTTCCATAGAAGGTGTTATAGAAGGGCGTTAGTATGAAACAAAGAATATCGATTATATGCACCATAGTCATGATGGTACTGCTGGTGGTCGGTTGTGGACCTACACAAACGGGGACGACTGGCGCTACACATCAGGTGACAGATGGTGCCGGCGTAGCCGTTACGGTGCCTAGCGAGCCTAAGCGCATCGTTCCTATCGCGGCGAGTACAGAGGATATCGTCTTATCCTTAGTTGATCCGAGCCGAGTAGCTGCTGTGGGCACTGTGGTAAACAATGTGCCTGAGGCGTCAGCTAAGGTAGAGAAACATGTGAAAGCAACTGCTGAGTCCATGCTCTCTGTACAGCCTGACTTAGTATTAGTTCCAAACTGGATGTCTCCTGATGCGATTGGGGAAATGCGGAATATGCAAATACCAGTGTATGTGTATAAGACGCCGACTACGGTAGAAGAAGCAAAAGCAGTTATTCATGAAATTGCTGGTCTTTTACATGCCTCTGATGAAACTATGATTGCTAGCATGGATGCAGATTTGAAAACTGTAGAAGAGTTAGCAAATAAGCATAGTGGGGAACGTCCTTTGGTGGCATTTTATACGCAATTTGGTTTAACCGGCGGCAAAGGATCAACCTTTGATGATATGACTAAATATCTGAAGGTAAACAATGCGGCCGCTCAATTAGGCTTAGGGCCTTTTGATAATGGAACGCGAGAGGATTTAATCAAAGCCAATCCAGATATTATTATCATTCCGTCTGTGGCCTATACTTCGGATGGTACTACGCCAGCAACGGCAGAACAGCTTTATTCTGATCCTGCGTTGCAAGGGGTTAAGGCCATCGCCAATCGTCGTGTGTTCCTCGTAGATTCCTCGCAGGTCATGAGTTATTCTCAATTTATGACTCGTGCAATGGTTTCTATGGCACAAAATATATATAGCAAGTGATTTAGTGTGTGTGGAGGTTTTTATGAAAGTATCAAGAATGAAACGATTATCCCTATACGTAGGGTTAGCCCTCGTATTTGGTAGCACTTTGAGTGCTCCTAATGTATTAGCTGTTGAAGCTGGTGACGCAAAAGAAGCGCATACCATTGTTGTTACCGCAACTCGTAGTGAACAACAGCTTTCAGAAGTGCCAGCTAGTGTAGGCGTAGTAACAGGTGACGATATTCGTGAGCGCCATGCTACGAATATGAACGAAGCCTTGAACATCGTACCAGGCGTAGACATTAATACGTACGGTGGTGGCGTAGGTTACACGAACTCCAATGCATTCCGCATCAATGGGTCTGACCAAGTATTATACTTGGTAGACGGCATCAATATGGGCGCAGCTGGTGTAAACCCGCCGATGACTATTTTAAAAGATATGTCTAGCATTGATCGCGTTGAAGTACAACGTGGTGCAGGTTCTACCTTGTATGGTTCCGGTGCCATCGGTGGTGTAGTTAACGTAATCACTGCAAAACCTGAGCAAGGTGTACAAACTAAACTCCGCGTTATGGGCGGCAGCAACGACTTAGAGCAATACGCTATTACTAACGAAGGTAGCAAAAACGATTGGTACTGGCGTGTAGGCTTACAAAAAGATATTATCGGCTCCTATAAAGATGGTCATGGCGTGCGCATTCCTCAACACGGTAACAGCCATACTGCATCCTTCATGGTAGGCAATAAAATCAATGATAAGAACGATATAAAAATATCTTACGATACATATCGTGGTGATGTAATGTATTCCGACCATTTAGGTGCCCTTAATCACATTCGTTATGGTAATGAAGCAAATGACTCCTTGCGTGCGATTTGGAATAATAAAATTAGCAACCGCTGGAGCCATCAATTATACTTGATGAATAATCACTACAAAACAACATACGATGGGTACTTAACAGATGTGAAAACTCGTGGTATCGGCGATCAAGTAACATATAAAGCTAAAGATCATACTGTAGTTGGCGGTTTTGATTGGCGTCAAGATAAAGTGGTTAACATGGGCGGCGTGAAACTTACAAATGCATCCTACTTCATCCAAGATGAATGGAAATTTGCTCCTAAGTGGACTGTAACACCTGGTATCCGCATTGACCATCATTCCTCCTTCGGTACGCATACATCTCCATCCATCAGCCTAGGCTATGATGTAAATGCAAAAACAAATGTGTATGCTGCATATAAAGAGTACTTCTTGGCACCTACACCATACCAATTATTTGATGGTTTCAATGGCAACCGCAATTTGAAACCGGAAACAGGTCATGAATTTGATTTAGGTGTACACCACAAATTCGGTAAAACATGGAATAGTAATCTTAGCTTCTTCAGCCGTAGTACGAAGGATAAAATCGGTTGGGTTATGACAAACCCTGCAGCTTTCACAGGTCAATATCGCAATTTCGATACTGAAAAAGCTCATGGCATCAACGCAGATGTGCGTAAACAATTGACTAAGCACTTGTCCGCACGTCTTGGCTATACTTATACTCATATCGATGCAACACCAACTCGCAAAGCAAACCGTGATGGATATGTACCAAAACATGCTGTTAACGCAGGTCTTGATTACAACGATGCTAAATGGGATGCTCATTTGGATATTCGCGGTATCATCAACCGTCCTGGTACAGCCGATAATGTATTCCCGCGCAAAACTTACTGGTTGGCTGACATCAGCGCAAACTACCGAGTACGCGAAAACGTAACTGTATTTGGTCGTATCAACAATATCTTTGATACTTACTATGCAGAACAATCTAGCGTTCGTTGGGGGAACCCTGGTGACTGGTGGCCAGGTCAAGGTCGTAACTTCCGCTTAGGACTTGAAGTGACTATTTAATAGTTATAAACCTTAATAATCATCATTCTGAAAGAGCCTTTCGTTAGGCTCTTTCATTTTTACATTAATATATCGTGGTATAGTAGTACAATAATATGAGATTTATTTTCAATAACCAATAAATTGGGCATATGTAAATAAGTATGTATTATAAAACTATAGATTTTCTATAGTAAAAGCACTATAATATTATGTATCTATATATATCTATGTATTTGTATAATATGTTTTGTGATGTATCAAATATTTCCTTGTAAAGTAAGTGTTATTGGTTACTTTCACAGTTAGTATAGCCTCCCCATCGAGGCAGTTTCTTTTTTAGAGGAGTTGGATCTGAATGAAACAACCAGAATTGTCGCCGTATATGATGGCTCGAAAGCCATCTGGCATTCGCCTAGGACAAATTAAATTCTTGGAACGTAAGAACCCACCAATTTTGGTGAATGGTTCTATTGGTAATGTAATGCGTCCTATGCATCCCGCCATGCAGCGTCGGTTGTTCGATTTGGGCGGTGTGAATAGTCCGTTCCATAATGGCATCGTGCCATACGTACCAACTACGGGGACTGATGAATGTCGCGAAGCATTCCTGCACATTTTACGCAGCCAAGGTTTCGATACAACTGGTCTTGATGTACTCGTAACAGATGGTGCATCCATGGCGATGGAAATCATCATGCTTGGCGTATGTGGCGGTGCTGGTGAAGAGGAACGCCCTCTTTTAATGTTCAACCCATCTTATACAAACTATGATGCAGTAGGTCTTCGTATCGGTCGTAAAACAGTCACTGTTGATCGCGAGCTTAATGAAAATGGCGAGTTTGAATTGCCATCCGTTGAAACTGTTGAACAACGCATTATCGATACAAAACCGGGTGCGTTGCTCATCATTCCTTACGATAACCCAACAGGTCAATTATTCAGTAAAGAAACATTGATTGAATATACAAAATTATGTGTTAAACATAATTTGTGGATTATTTCTGACGAAGCGTACCGCGAATTGGCTTACGAAAAAGGGAAAGAAACATCTAGTATCTGGGCTTTAACTGATAAGGATGTACCTGGTATTGAAGGCCGTCGTATTAGCCTTGAAACGGCTAGTAAGGTATGGAATGCTTGTGGTTTGCGCATTGGCGCCATCATTACAGATAATAAATTGTGCTATGAAAAATCTGTAGCTGAATATACAGCGAACCTTAGTGCTAATACACTAGGCCAATATATCTTTGGTGCTTTGGCTCATGAAAGCCACGCAGAGCTTCATAACTGGTATGAGCAACAACGGGACTACTACCGTAAGATGATTTTTGAACTCTATGAAGGTTTTAAAGAGGTAGAACCTGATTTCATCGTATCTCGTCCAGAAGCGTCTATTTACTTTGTTATTGACGTACGGAAGGTAGCAAAACCTGGCTTTGACGGTGTAGAATTTGCCTCTTGGTGTGCTGAACATGGTGCAGTAAGCCTTGATGACGGTAAAGAGTATACACTTCTCATGGCTCCACTCAATGGTTTCTACAGTGGTAAAAAAGGTGAAGATAATCCAGGCAGAACGCAATTGCGCGTATCATTCTGTGAAAATCCAGACTTATTGCGCTTGGCACCTGAATTGCCTGAATTACTATCTAAATTATTCAGAGCTTACGAAGCACAACGATAGAAGAAGTATAATTCTAATATAATAGATGCCCTCCTTTTGGAGGGCATTTTTAGTTGAATTATTATTACCATAATATTGTTAGTAAAATTAATAAAATAATGATAGAATTATGATATAAAAATCAAAAAGAGCTATAATTACATGTATTATAGCTCTTTTTCTTTTATCCCTAAGTATAGTGAATAAGGGAGAATTTTATTTTCTGTTTTCATCATAATCGGATCCCTTAGTATTGATTTTGGCAGCGAGTTGCTCGCCAGGCACAGAGGTTTCCTCTGTTGTAGGATACGAAGTGTCTTCTAAGTTAAGCGTTTTTAATAATTTATCGATATCATCCGATTGAATGGATACCTCTTTATCATCCGATTGGATGGATACCTCTTTGTTATACCATTCGCCGAACTCACGAATTACTTTTTCGTTACGGCGGAAATAGGTATACTGATCAATCTTGCGAGACTCTACGAGTTCCGCATTTTCTAAGATGCTCATAAATGTAGAGATGGAAGATTGAGATACACCACAGCGCTTTTGAATACTCTTAACACTTACACTGTTAGGGAAATCGATAAGAGTTTTAGTGTGTACTTGTACACCAAATTCTTTCTCTGGTTGCTTTAGCCACAATATAATATCTAACCGATGTGGATTTGATAATGCTTTCAAGATTCTTAACGGGTCCATATGGCCTCCTCTGGTAATTCCAAAATAATGAGTGCCTAACCTTGACCGTGGTCTTGCATTATGCGGTCGTATTATACGCGTGTTGCTCCGTATAGGGTTTTTCCTACTTTTATCATACGCTACTTTTCCTTTGAAAGCTAGATAAACTTATAAATTTCACGAATTGATGAATTTTGTTGCACCTATTTATAACAGAAAGTATGCAATAGTATAAGTATATAATGAGTATATATACATCCTATAGATACATTTATAATATAAAATCGTAAAATATAGAATATATTCATTTTTTTATGGTAATTTTTAAAGGTATTTTAGTTCTTAATAGAGAAATATATATACTATATGAACTTATGTAAGTCTAAGCTTTGATTTAAAGGAGCTGAGTATATGGCAATTGATCGCAATGAAACATTTGACGTTATCGTTGTTGGTGCAGGGCCAGCGGGTTCTGCGGCGGCATTACGCCTCGCAGAACAGCGAGTAAAGGTTTTACTCATTGAACGCGGTACCGCACCAGGCGCTAAAAATATGATGGGTGGACGTATCTATACGCATTCTTTAGAACGGTTAGTACCGGACTTTAGAGACCGTGCCCCATTGGAACGTAAGGTAACAAAAGAACGCATTTCTATTGGCGCTGGCAATGAAATGACGACTATTGAATACAGCTACGAAGATGGTCAACCGAATGAAGAGTCCTACGTAGTATTACGCGCCAAATTCGATAAATGGCTCGCTGAAGAGGCTGAGAAAAAAGGGGCTCTTCTCGTATCCAATGTACAAGTAACAGATCTCATTACTGAAGGAGAAGGCAAAAAACAACGTGTTGTAGGCGTTCGGTGCCACGATGATGAAGTGTATGCAAAACTCGTTATCATCGCAGAAGGCTCCAATACATTATTATTGGAAAAGACTGGCCTCACAGCTCCTACAGATCCAAGTACAATGGCAGTAGGTGTAAAAGAGGTATATAAACTTAAGAAAGAAGATCTTGAAAATCGCCTCATGCTGTCTGGTGATGACGGTATGGCATGGCTAACTTTAGGCGATATGACCTCTGGCTTATTAGGCGGTGGTTTTATTTACACAAATAAAGATAGCCTTTCTGTAGGTATGGTTGTAGGCCTTGAAGATATTGGCAAAGCCGATCGTTCTGTAGACGATATGCTGTCAGCTTTCACAAGCCATCCAAGAATTGCACCATTATTGAAAAATGGCCAATTGAAAGAGCATAGTGCTCATCTTGTACCAGAAGGTGGCTATAAATCTATGCCTGAGTTGGGTGGTAATGGGTATGTTATCGTCGGTGATGCGGCACGTATGTGTATGAATCTTGGCTATACTATTCGTGGTATGGACCTTGCCATCGAGTCCGGTATGTGTGCAGCAGATGCGGTTAACGTAGCCTTGCGCGACGAAAATATGGACCGCGTAGCTAAGTTGTATGAACGTCAAATCAAGGCTTCTTGGTTACTGAAGGATTTGAAGCATTACAAGAATATGCCTAAATTCCTTGCTACACATCCGCGTATTTTCAATGAATACCCAGCATTTGTTAACAATTTGATGCGCGACGTATTCACTGTAAACGGTGATGGTGCAGTGCCAATGATGAAAAAAATTATGCGCCGTGTCGGAGACATTGGCCTATTTACCTTGATTCGTGATGCTTGGAAAGGGGTGCGTTCCCTATGAAACTAGAAGAGCGTTTGGGCGCCAATAAATATTATGTAGATGAAACGTCTCCTCATATCTTGGTGGATGGCGCTGGTTTTAGCCACGAAGAGAAAATGAAACTCGTAAACGGCTGTCCTGCTGGTCTATATACATTACAAGAGAATGGCGATTTAGCCTTTGATTTCGCTGGTTGCTTAGAGTGTGGTACATGCCGCGTTCTTTGTGGTGAAACAATCGTAAAAACATGGAAATATCCGCGTAACGCTAAGGGCGTAGAATTTAGACAGGGGTGAGTGTATGGAGTTATTAGTATGTATCAAACAGGTTCCAGATACATCTGAGATTAAGCTGGATCCGGAAACAAATAATCTCATCCGCACAGGCTTGCCTAGCATTGTAAACCCTGACGATATGCATGCGTTAGAGGCGGCTCTTGCGGTGAAAGACCAATATGAAGGTAGTCGTGTAACCGTTTTATCCATGGGCCCTCCACAGGCTGAGGCCGCGCTTCGCCAGTGTTTGTCCCTCGGTGCCGATGATGCAGTACTCGTTACAGATCGCGCGTTCGGTGGTGCCGATACATTGGCTACTAGCTATACCATTGCGTCTGCCATCCGTCATATTCAACGGACTATGAACCGTCAATTCCAAATTATCTTCTGCGGTAAGCAGGCTATCGATGGCGATACGGCACAAGTAGGTCCTCAAATTGCAGAGGAACTCGGTATGGCACAAGCTACCTATGCCTGTGAACTATCCGTTGATCAAGGTGCGCAAAAAGCAGTTGTGAAACGACAACATGAAAATGGCTATGAAATCGTAGAGGTTCCGTTGCCATTGCTTGTAACAGCTACAGCTGAACTCAATGAGCCGCGCCAACCAGGTCTTTGGAGCTCTATTTATGCAAAACGTTATACCATTTCTCATATTACATTGCGCGATATGCCGAATATTGATGAAAGTCGTATCGGGCTTAACGGCTCTCCTACGCGGGTGCGCAAGGTATACCAACCACCTCTTCGTGGCAAGGTAGAAATGTTGCCATCCATCGAGGAAGGGGCTAAAAAGGTTCTTGAATTGGCTTATCATATTAAGCCTGAAAAATTTGCTCATTTATTAGTGCCAAATGATGCACCTGTTGAGGTGGCTGAGGACAATGATGAGGGTGTAGATGTAAAAGACCCAGTACAACGGGCTGCGTCTGTGGAAAGCGTGTCCCCTAGTGAGTTTAAGGCGGTAGCAGCTGCTAAAGGTGATGAAAGTTCTAAAGGAGGTGACCGGTAATGGCCGTGACAAATTTTGATGAATATAGAGACGTCTTTGTCGTAGCTGATACCATCGATGACGTGGTACATCCGGTTACGTATGAACTGATCGGCCAGGCTCGCCGTATCGCTAAGGAATTGGGTCAGCTCGTTCAAGTTATGCTCCTTGGTGAAAATGTGCAAACCGAAGCAGAGGAACTGGTAGCACATGGTGCTGATATTGTTCACGTTTTTGAAAGCCCCCTTTTGAAATACTATACAACGGATGGCTACACTAAGGTGTTAACAGACTTCTTTGAAGATCATAAGCCTAATATTCTCTTAATTGGTGCTACTAATAACGGTCGTGACTTGGCGCCTCGCATGTCTGGTCGTATGCAAAACGGTGTTGTAGCGGACTGTACAATCTTAACGGTAGATACCAATGAAGGCCTTGTTGAATGGACACGTCCTGCCTTGGGCGGCAATATTTTGGCGGAAATCATTTCTCCAAACCATCGTCCTCAAATGGGTTCTGTCCGTCCTAACGTATTTAAAAAACCTGAACGCATCGCAGATAGCTGGGGTCGTATCCAAATTGAACAATTTGACCTCAAGCCTGAAGACATTCGCATGAAGCGTCTCGACTTCATTCCGTTCAGCAAAGATGGCTACAATATCCAAGAAGCAGATATTATCGTAGCTGGTGGCCGTGGCATGGGTTCTAAAGAAAACTTTGATAAGCTTTATGAACTAGCCGATGCTATCGGTGGTGTTGTAGGGGCTACACGCCCACTTGTGGAAAAAGGCTGGATTGAATTGCCATATCAAGTAGGTCAAACAGGTAAAACTGTAAGCCCTAAACTATACTTGGCATTTGGTATCTCCGGTGCTATCCAACACGTGAGCGGCATCTCCGGTGCTGACACAATCGTGGCTATTAACAACGATCCAAACGCAGAAATCTTCCAACACGCTAACTATGGCATCGTGGGGGATTGCATGGAAGTGTTAAATGATATGTTGGCGCATCTGAAATAAAAGCTAGCGTATTTGAGCTCTATACTAATCAAATTAAATAAAACATAGGGATACCTATCCTCAGCCTTCATGGGTACGCGTAGCGCCCAAGGCGGCTTCGAATAGGTATCCCTATTTATTTTCTGGCTGTGGTAGAGCTCAAATATTAGCGTACTAAATACAGATACGACTATATATCATTTTAGTGGAAGCGGAAGGCTCCAATGTATACACTATTTTTATCGATTATAGGGGGTAGGGTAGAGTTTTTTTATTTTCATAATGGTATAATTAACTTATTAGAATAAAACGGATTGATGATGTGGAGGCTTTTATGGCTCGTAATATTTTTGTCACTGGTGCAACGTCTGGTATTGGTCTTTGTATTGCTGAGGCTTATGCAAAGCATGGCGATAATGTGTTGATTTCTGGTCGTCGTGCTGAGTTATTGGGCGAGGTACAGGCTCGTTTGTCTAAGGAATATGGCGTGCGTGTTGAGACCTTAGTTCTTGATGTGCGTAGTCGCGAGGATGTTGAAAGCAAGGTTCCTGCTGCTATCGAGGCTTTTGGTGGCGTCGATGTGCTCGTTAATAATGCGGGTCTTGCACAAGGGCTTGATTCTTTCCAAGATAGTGCTGTTGATGATGCGGTGACTATGATTGATACCAATGTGAAAGGCCTTTTATATGTAACAAAAGCAGTACTGCCTTTCATGATTGATAAAAATGAAGGTCATATTGTAAATATGGGCTCTACTGCAGGCATTTATGCATATCCTAATGGTGCAGTGTACTGTGCTACAAAGGCGGCGGTAAAGACATTAAGTGATGGCATTCGTATGGATACTATAGCTACAGATATTAAGGTTACCACCATTCAACCAGGCATCGTAGAAACTCCATTCAGTGAAGTACGCTTCCACGGTGATGCGGAACGAGCTAAATCTGTGTACGCTGGTATTGAGGCTGTTCAACCAGAGGATGTGGCCGATGTTGTACTATATGTAACTAACCAACCTAAACGCTTACAAATCTCTGATGTGACAATCATGGCGAACCAACAAGCGGCAGGCTTTATGGTACATAAGAAATAGCTTAATACTTGATAGTTTGGGTAAAAGTAACTAGTCATATCATAGTTGATAAATGATTTTATTTACCTATATTAATAAAAACCGATATATGATGAATATTACTTGAATTCCCCAATTATTTAGGATATACTTATTAAGCATGTTTTAATAAATATAATTTTACAAAATTATTTTGGAGATATTATTATGACCTCAAAGACTAAAGAAATCTTTGTGGCTTCTTTAGCATGTGTAGCTATTGGTTCCTATAGCATTACTAGTGCTCACGATCCACCTGTTCACATCGTAGAGTTTCTGGTAGAAATGTCTGTTGAAGCAGCTGTTCCTGGCGTTGTTATGCCGAGTCCTGTACATGTGTTCACCACTGTAGAAGCAGCGTCTGAATATATAGGGTTTAGACCTCAGATGCCAAAGCTGTTGCCAGTAGGATTTAATATTCAATCTGTCATTACTATTGAGAAAGACATTTTGCAGGTTGTGTACGTGTATGAACCCGGTATAGATCCGTACGTAAATAAGGCCGGTGGTGCTCTTATTTTTTATCGTACATCTACTACATTAAAAGGTGATATCAGCGATGACCGTAAGATTCATAAGGTGATAGAAACTGAAAGTGTAGATGGTACAAAGGTTACTTTCAAAGGTGGTAAGAAAATGGTTTATCTTGCATCGTGGATGAAAGATGGACAAAATCACTCTTTAGAATTTCAGCGCCCTGTTACACGAGATGTGGCGAAGGCTATTATCCGTAATATTGTTGAGGAAAAATCACATATAAAATAAATGTGTTTTTAATAATTTTTATGTTATGCGAAGGGAGATTATACTCATGGTTAAAAAATTTGTATTAATGGCAGTTGCATGTGCTTGTGTAGGTTCTTACACTGTTGCTGGTGCGCAAGGTACTTTTGATGTAAAACCAGATCCAGCTAAACCTGTAGTTGCAGAACAGGCAGCGCCAATGGTTGGTATGCCAAGCCCAATTCATGAATTTGCTACTATTAATGAAGCTGCTAAATACATGAATATTATGCCTCATCTACCTAAAGTATTACCTGTAGGCTATAATATTGAGTCTGTAAGCACAATCAATAAAGATGTTTTGCAAGTTGTGTATGTTTACCAAGCTGGCGAAGATTCTACTCGCAATCAAGCAGCAGGCAAACGTATTGTGTATCGCGTAGGTACTACAAAAGGTGATATCAGTGGTAATCATAAGGATTATCGCGTTACAGCTACAGAAAAAGGTAAACGGTACAAAGGTTACTTTCAAAGGTGGCGAAAAAATGGTATACCTCGCTGGGTGGATAAAAGATGGTCAAAACCATGCGATGTACTTTGAACGCCCTGTAAATCGCGACATGGCAAAAGCGATCATTGCTAATACTGTAGCACCTACAGCACATACAGCATATACAAAATAATATAACAGTCCAGCCTAGTGGGATAGGCATGCGAGCTGTGGTGAAGCACTCGCATGGACACTGTAAGGGTTATATAAGAAGCGGCTCCTCTCATGAGGGGCCGTTTTTAGTTTTGGTATGCAAAACTTTCATAATGATAACGATTCTAAATACCCGTATGGGTATATCTATCTAAGTATTACATTGATAGAATATAAATATAGCTATTTTGTGATAAAGAAGGCAGGTGATGTATTGTATCGATTAATACTACAGCGTTTGGCGAGTATTGTGGGTATTTTATTGGTAGTTACTATCGGTACATTTGTATTGATAAAATTATCTCCTATCGATCCGGTGTCGATGAAGTTTAATCTTGTAGGGGCTACACCAGATCCAGTTGTAGTTGCACAGATACGAGAGCAGTTAGGGCTCAATGACCCTTGGTGGCAACAATACCTACGTTGGTTAGGTCAAATTGTACAAGGGGACTTTGGTGAGTCTATTCTGTATGCTTTACCAGTAGCGACCATTCTTGGTGGCGCCTTGCCTAATACCTTGGGGCTAGTATCCTTAGCGCTTGTCATGGGGATTGCAGTAACAATACCTCTTGGTATAGTATCTGCAAAATATCAGGATTCTTGGATCGATCATGGTATACGTCTAGTAACGTTCTTGGCATTAGCTATCCCTGGATTCTGGGTAGGTTTATTATTATTGTACTTGTTTGGTGTTAAGTTACAGCTAGTGTCGGTAACGAATACCAATGGCTTTTCTGCCTATGTATTGCCCGCGGTAACCCTTGCTTTATGGATATGTGGCCTCTATATTCGTCGATTGCGCAATGCTATTTTAGAAGTGTCGCGACAGCCCTTTGTACAGGGGGCGCGAGCATTAGGCTTGCCAGAATGGATGGTCTACACCCGTTACATATTCCCTCATGTGGGACTTATGTTGTTGCCTATGATGGGGGTAACGATGGGTGCCATGCTAGGCGGGTCTGCCGTTATTGAAACGGTATTCTCCATAAAAGGTATTGGTTACATGATGGTACAAGGCATTATGGCTCGCGATTATATATTGATGCAGGGCTATATCATCTGGATTACCTTGGTGTTCATCGTGATTAATATTATCATTGATGTATTGAGTGTTTGGCTGAATCCGAAGCGAAGAGCCGCCATAAAAGGAGGCTCTTATGAATAGACAAAAGCCCTATACTTTATACGTTATGTTAGTATTAGCAGCTCTATGGATCGCATTTTTCTTGTGCGCTCCCTATATAGCACCATTTGATCCTGAAACGACGAATATCGCGGACCGCTTACAAGATATTAGTAGTACCCATCTATTAGGTACTGACCAACTCGGTCGTGATGTATGGTCTCGTATTTTGTACGGTGGTAAAGCCTCTTTAGGGATTGCCTTCACCATCATTGGCATTAGTGGGGCCATCGGTATCGCTATTGGTGGGTTAGCAGGATTCTCTACACCTAGCATTGACCGTTGGTTATCTCGCTTGATTGATTTGGTACTAGGGTTTCCGAACATGGTGATTGCCATTGCTTTCATCGGTATTATGGGACCTAGCATAACGAATGTAATCATTTCCTTGTGCATTACGAAATGGGCGGAATATGCCCGTATCACTAGAGGCCTCGTACAGATTGAACGCCATGCGGAGTATATTACCTTTGCTCGTATGTCAGGTGCTTCAAATCTACGAATTCTGTGGCGCTATATTCTGCCGAATGTATTGCCACCGTTGGTGATTGTTATTATTCAACATTTAGGTGATGCCATCATTTTGGTAGCCAGTTTCTCGCTCATAGGCATCGGTGTGCAACCGCCGGATCCAGAGTGGGGCGCTATCTTGTTGAGCTCCCGAGATTTTCTACAAACGGCGCCGTGGCTGCTAATTTACCCGGGGCTCGCTATTTTTATTACTGTTGTTTTATTTAACTATATTGGTGATGCGTTGCGCGATGCCCTCGATGTATCTCGCTAACCGCGCTGTGTATAGATGTTTATGTTGAAAGCCTCTTTCACAGAGGCGATGTTCAAAAAGGAGAAGTTATGAAACGTTGGTTATTAGCATGTCTAACTATGCTATGCATGGTAGCTCTCTTGGTAGGTTGCGGAAGTGATACCGCTAAACAAGGCAAACAAGGGAAGCATATGAATGTTGGTTTGTATTGGTTTGGTGAAACATTAGACCCAACTCACGAGTGGGATGCGTGGACATTGACGCGTATCGGCGCTGGTGAAACATTGGCAACGGTAACACCAGATATGAAATTTGCTCCACAATTAGCAGACTCCTGGGAAAATGTGGACCCTACAACATGGAAATTCCACATCCGTGAAAATGTTAAATTCCACAATGGCACTCCAATGACGCCACAAAAGGTAAAAGAGTCCATCGAGTACACAATGAAACAAAGTGCTCGTTCTGCAAAAGCTGTTAAGATTGAATCTATCGCAGTAGATGGTCAAAACTTGATTATTAAAACAACAGAACCTAACGGCTCCTTATTGTCCAGCTTGACTGAACCAGCTTTCGTTATCATGGACACTGCAGATCTTAAAGATGTAGCATCTAAACCAGTTCTTACAGGTCCTTACAAAATCACTTCTTTCAAAAAAGGTGAAACAATTGAATTGGAAGCCTTCGCAGATTACTGGGGCGGCAAACCAGGTCTTGACTCTGTAACTGTAAAAGACATCGAAGACAATAACAAACGCGCTATGGCGTTGCAATCTAAAGACGTAGACGTAATTCAAAAGTGGACTCTGCTAACCGCAGCTTGTTCAAAGACGGTTTCAATATTCAAGACGTTGCTGGCGTTCGTGTGTTTATGTTGAAAGCAAACAACACAGAAGCATCTCCATTGCATGATAAAGCTGTGCGTTCCGCTATTGCTCATATTATTAACTATGATTCCATGGCTAAAATCATTGGCAATGGCTCTACACCAGGGGCGGCACCATTCCCGCCATCTGCCAACTTAGGCTATGATGCGATTGCTAATAAACCGATGACAGATGTAGCAAAAGCTGACCAAATCTTGACTCAAGCTGGTTACGCTAAGAATGCAAACGGCATGTATGTAAAAGATGGCAAAGAATTAGCGATTACTATTGCTATTTGGGGTAAAGACACAAGCTTATACGAAGAAATCCAACAAGAATTGAAAACAAGCTGGTATTGCTGTAACACTTAAGAAATTACAAAGTCCTGATGAAGTAGATACACTTGGTACAGATGGTTTCGATTTAGTAGAACGCAATGTAGTGACTATGTCTACAAACGATCCTTACTGGTTCCTCAGCTTATTCTACAAAACTGGTGCGAAATCAAACGTTGGCGGCTACTCTAATCCTCAAGTAGATGCGTTAATCGATCAATTGTCTGTAACATTTGATCAAAACGAACGCTCTAATATTGCAAAACAAGCGCAACAAATCTTAGTTGATGACGTGGCAGATATCTATTTGTTATATCCAAGTGCAACAGTTGTATCTACTACAAAAGTTAAAAATGTACCGGTACATCCTATCGATTACTACTTATTAACAAAGGATTCTACTATTGAATAAATCTGATTGTATCGTATTTGATAAGGTTACAATTTCATATGGTGCGGAGCAGGCGGTGCGTAATGTATCCTTCTCCGTACCCAATGGCGAGGTCTTTGCTATTGTTGGTGAAAGCGGATCTGGTAAATCTACCTTGGTCCGTGCCGCCTTCGGCATGCTAAAACAAGCTACCATTAGCGGCCAAATTTTGCTAAACGGAATCGATGTTTCTACATTGAGTGATGGTGATTGGCGACAATTGCGGGGCACGAAGATTTCTATGATCTTTCAAAATCCCAGCGCCTATCTAAATCCAAATCGTACCGTAGAAAATCACTTCAAGGATTTGTTCCGTGCTCATGATGAAAGCTAGATGTAAGCCGCGTTATAGATATGCTTACAGCTCTTGTTTACTTAACTGACGGAGAGCGTATCTTGCAGTCCTATCCGTTTCAATTGAGCGGTGGCATGCAGCAACGATTGGCAATAGCTTTGAGCCTCATCTTGAAGCCGAGCATCGTATTTGCCGATGAACCGACTAGTGCCTTAGATATGCTGGTGCAAGCCTCTGTATTGGATCTTATGAAAGAGGTAACACAGGCCCTTGGTGCAACAGTTGTTATTGTAACCCATAACATCAAGGCGGCCGCGCAAATTGCCAATAGGATTGGGGTTATGAATAAGGGGCAACTCGTTGAAGTAGGCTCTACTGAAGAGGTCATGACCCATTCCCAAAAGATGAGTATACTCGTATTTTGTTAGATTCTGTAATGAAAGTGGTGTAGTATGATTCAACTCGAGAATATATGTAAACAATATGCGAACCACAATCATACGGTCCACGCCGTTGATAACGTATCCTTTTCCGTAGCTCCCAATGAACGTGTAGGTATTGCTGGTGGTAGTGGTTCCGGTAAAAGTACATTGCTTAGGATGATTGCCATGCTAGAAAAACCTACATCTGGCACCTTGCGACTCTTTGGTGAGGAAATCCATTCCATTCAAAATCATACAGAAATATATCGCTCTATGCAGATGATGTTCCAAAATCCCTTGGCGGTGATTCCGCCTAGAATGAACTTAGAAGCATTTCTCTTAGAGCCGTATATCAACTATGGCCTCATGGATGTGGCGGCAGCAAAGGACGATATCCGTAAATGGATGCAACGAGTAGATTTGCCTGAGAATACAGTTTATAAATACCCTCATGAGGTCAGTGGCGGTCAACTACAACGTGTTGTATTAGCACGAATTATGCTGATGAACCCCAAGCTAGTACTCTTTGACGAACCTACATCAGCCCTTGATGCGGTGAACCAAAAACTAGTGCTAGACCTATTACAAAAACTCCATTCGGAAACAACCCTTCGGCTACGTATTCGTCAGCCATGATATTGGCCTGTTACAAGCCGTAACAGACCGAATCATCGTTATGAAAGATGGGCAAATCGTAGAAAACCATCGAATCAAAACGACTTAAAGAAGCGGTACACCCATATACAAAATCACTTGTGGAAGCGAGTGTGTGAAAAGAGCCCCTATGCTTTGGCATAGGGGCTCTTAATTATCTTTCATAATCCTCCCTTACGATAAAAGAAATCATATATTTTTTTCAGAAAGAGGGGTTAACTATGACAGCAGTAAAGCATGAATGGCGCAAGCACGAAAAGGAATTGTATTGTCCAAAGCAGCAGGCGGTGCAGGTTACGGTGCCGAGCATGAAGTTCCTTGTGCTGGAGGCGCTTTGGAAGCAGATCGAGCATACGGAGCAGTTTGATAAGAATAATCTGCAATATCGGGTGATGATCAGACAACCTGATTTTGTGACTCCTGACGTGTTGGAGGCGGCCATTATGAATGTATCCAAGAAAAAATCGTTGTCTCGATTTAAGGATGTGCGGCTCGAATCAATTGAGGATGGGGATTGCGTGCAGATATTGCATGTCGGGCCTTATGATGATGAACCGGAATCGTTTATGAAAGTAGATGAATTCTGCGCTGCTCATAATTTACAACGTGCTAACGACGAGTGGCATCGGGAAATCTACTTGTCTGATGCGCGAAAGGTGGAGCCCGCTAAATTGAAAACTGTACTGCGTGTGCAAGTTAAATCAATGCAGTTTTAAAAATTTAATAGTGGATAAATTCTTGAGCCTTCTGTGTTACAATGATAGTAATATAGAAGGCTTCTTTTAATTTAACATATACTAATTTTAAGATTTGATATACATATATTGAATTACTATGGGCGTAATGGTAGAAAGGCTTTCAGATGAATAATATAATTATTTATAATACTGAAGATGGAAAAGCTAAAATAAATCTTATACTTGATGATGGTTCTGTTTGGTTAAGTCAAAGTGAAATAGCAGAATTATTTCAAACGACAAAACAAAATATTAGCAAGCATATTAAATCTATATTTCAAGATTTGGAATTGTCTGAAGAAGAAACTGTCAACTATAAGTTGACAGTTCAAAATGAAGGTACTCGGACAGTTGAAAGAAAGTTAGCTTATTATAATCTAGATATGATTTTAGCCATAGGATATCGTGTTCGATCGCCGCGAGGAATTCAATTCAGAAAATATGCATCAACCGTATTAAAGGATTATTTGATAAAGGGGTTTGCTATTGATGATGAGCGACTGAAAGAATTAGGTGGTGGCAGCTATTTTAAAGAGTTATTAGATCGGATTCGAGATATTCGCTCTAGTGAAAAGGTTTTTTATCGTCAAGTGCTGGACTTATTTTCTACTGCTGTTGATTATAATCCGATATCCGTAGAAGCAAAATCATTTTTTGCTACAGTACAAAATAAGATGCATTTTGCTGTTCATCATAATACGGCTAGTGAAGTTATTTACAAACGTGTAGATAGCAAAAAAGAGTTTATGGGATTGACTACTTTCAAAGGAGAATTACCTACATTGAAAGAGGCTCAAATTGCTAAAAATTATCTTACAGAAAAAGAATTACAAGGGCTCAATCAATTAGTTTCAGGATACTTGGATTTTGCGGAAAGACAGGCCCAGCGTGAAGTCCCTATGACAATGGCTGATTGGATAAAGCATATAGATGCGATTTTGTCAGCTACAGGCGAAGCTGTATTACAAGATAAGGGACATATATCTCATCAACAAATGCAAGCGAAAGTCCTTTCTGAATATCAAAAATACCAGAATCAAACTATTAGTCCTGTTGAACGAGATTATTTACGGGAAATAAGAGTTCTTGATACATATGTAAAAAAAGGTGGTAAATAGTTTTACTTGTGAACGAGGTATCTTATGGATCTGAATGGTTTTTTCTTATTATTCCCGAGCATTTTTATATTGCACGAACTTGAAGAGATTCTTCTATTTCCACGATTCATGCGAAGGAATCCTAAACTGCAACAACAATTTTTAGCAGCCACTTTTACACCCTTCAGATTTAATGCCATCGTCTGTCAGGAATTCATACTCTTGTTGATTGTGCTGGGCTTGAGTATGTATTTTGAAAGCTTCGACATTTACATCACTGTCATCATAGCGTATATATACCATGTGATTGGGCATGTAATTCAAAGTATTTTTCTGCAACAGTATATACCGGGCGTTTTTAGCGGTATTGTCACGGCTGGATATTGCACATATCAGATATATGATGTGGTATCGGCGAACTGTATGCTATTAGGCTATTCGTTCGTAACACTGTTGATTATTTTCGTTAATATCGCTGTGAGCTTTAAAATGCTTCAACGGATACAAAAGAATGTCTGAGTAGACTGTGGAAGTAAAGCTTTCACAAATATATTGTTCCGTAAAACGGCTTCCCCATGAGAGGCCGTTTTTGTATATGATGAATTGTAAAATATATTGCGACAAATAAAAAGACTCATATTGGAGATCTCGTGTAAAATGTAAATAACCACAAATACATGACACGGAGGTCTCTAATATGAGCTATATACATCTTACCATAGAAAAACGAAGTCAAATAGAAGTTTTACGAAAAGAAGGATACTCTGTTCGTAGAATTGCTAGCTTAATCGGTGTCCACCATTCTACTGTAGCAAGAGAATTAAATCGTGTTGAAGGTGAATATTCTGCGATTAAAGCACAACAGTTAGCAATTAGTAAGTCTGCTAATAAAGGTAGACCAACAAAGTTAACAGCTCAATTAGCGGCTTTAATTGAATCCAGGTTACAACAAACTTGGTCTCCAGAAGAAATAGTTGGTGCTGAATTAGTTGGTGTTCTAAGCTTTAAAACAATATATTCTTGGATCCATCGTGGCTTTCTTGCTGTAACAGAAAAAGTACTTCGCCGGAAAGGCAAAAAGCCTGGTACACAAGAAAAGCGTGGACGGTTCAATGTGAAAAAGACCATTAAAGACTGACCTAAAGAAGTTGAAAACCGGGAGACTTTTGGTCATTGGGAACTAGATACAATGGTGTCTTCCAGAGGTCAAAGTAAAGGTTGTTTAGCTACATTTGTTGAACGTAAAACTCGATTCTATATAGCAATAAAGATGGATGACCGAACTAAGGATTCTATGTTTTTAGCTATTAGTTCCCTATACAACACATTAACAAGTAAATTACTTAAAACCTTTACCGTGGACCGTGGTAAAGAATTTGCGTGCTTTGAACAGGTTGAAACCGAGTTTGGGATACCAATGTATTTTGCTGATGCTTATGCAGCATGGCAACGTGGTTCTAATGAAAATAGTAATGGTTTACTTCGAGAGTTTTTTCCTAAGAAAACCGATTTAGCTAAAGTAACACTAGATAAACTAACAGAAGCACTAGTGTTGATTAATAATCGACCTAGAAAATGCCTTGGGTTTAAAACACCATTTGACATGTTTAAATATGAGATTAAAAAATTGATTTAATTTTGTCGCATTACTTATTGCAATTCAAGGTATAAAAAAGTGGTTATCTACAATGTGTAGATAACCACTCAAAAGGTAATATTCTGTTTATAGTATTATACAATTTCTGCTTTCAAATCGATAATATTTTTTAGCTGCTACGCAACCAGGGCAGTCACAGAATTCTGCGCCTTCTGCTTTAATGTCTTTAGCGTGTTGTAATAGGTTAGCTGCGCCTTCTGCGCCAAGGATTTGTGTAGCGAGTTCAGAGCCTGCAAAGCCGATTGTTTCATCGATAAGTGCAATGTTTTGTTCTGCTACGGATACGAGTTGTTTTGTAAGTTCTTCTTGTTTAGGTGTACCTTCTGCATTAATCCAAGATTGAGCGAATTCCTTTACTGTTTCATTGCTTGTAGGTGCATCTAATAAAGCTTGTACGAGTTGTGTTAATTGTGTATGTGTCATGATTATTTCCTCCATATAATTATTAACTATAGTTTTGGAATAGTGCATTTAATATCATATGAGCACCTATTCCTTTTGTTGAGTCCATTATAGCACCTACAATTATTTTGAATAGTAGAATTATTTGCGATAGATACTATCAAATGTGATAGATTTATGATGATAGCTGTTTTAAATTTTAATGATATAATTTACTTAATAAATGTAGTTTGTTTACAGGGGAATGTATCATGAAAAAGGTTGTATGTGCGTTAGCTACGCTAGCTTTTATAAGTTCCATTAATGTTGTGTCCGCAGATGATTTGATGCGGTTCCGACTCAATGGTAATTCTATTTATGATCAGCCTTATGGTGATCGAAATGAGTTTCCTTGTCCTGATGGACTTGGTAGTTGCAGTATGACTGATAGCGATTATAGAAGCACTCGTAAAGGTCAATCGTTAGAGGTGTTTGATACTGTATATGAGACTAAGCAATTTTTGAACTTTAATCCGCAGTTGCCAAGTGGAGTAGAGGGACTCCGCCCTGTACATGTATCTATTGTGGATCACGATGTATTACAAGTCGTGTATGCCTATCATGAGCTTTTAAAAGGAAAATACTTTGACCGTGTAGATGATATGCCAAAATATATTAAGTATCGCGTATCTACAGTATCTGGTAATATCGCAGGTGACTATAAGGATTACGTGCCTCAGAAAACAGATGTTGTGAATGGTATGACCGTGACCTATCGAATGGTGGATGATTTCGTCTACCTAGCCTCATGGGAATATGAGAAGGACAGAACCATGTGTTCTTATTTAATGATCCAGTTTCTGTTGAACGGGCTAGAGAAATGATTAAGAGTGTAGGTATAATAAATTGAGGTATTTATTGTACTATCTTTTTAATTTAAGTGATTAGCTTATAATATACATATAAAGAGAGCCCATTAACGTGATTAGGGCGTTAGGCTCATCTAAAACTGAACAAAATTATGATGGCGCCTAACGTGTTAGAGGACTGCACTCCTCTATACGTTAGGCGTTTATCGTTGTACTACTTAACTAGTGCAATGATAGTGACTACTGATAACAGAACTATGATAATTACATAGGTAACTTCATGATTTGTCATAGTATCACCTCCTCGCGGAGATGAACCTAACTCACGTCAACGGACTCTCTTCGTAATAAGTATAGCAAAATACTTCTTTACACAAATAGCGATATACAGTCCTCTTTGTTGTGGTTGATATTAAAAATAATGGAGCTTTTATGAACGCAGATAATTACAAGATTTCAACGTTGCCATATATAGAAAATGCTAGCAATGAGATAATGGAAAAGTACAATATAAAAGCACAATATGAAACGGAACCACCTCATGGAGATGCTATATATTCTATTTCTATAAAGGGGAAAGTATTACCGTTTTGGATTTATGGTAGGGACGTTACTTTCATAGGTAATAGTATGGTTATGGTCGAGTCTGTAAGATGCAAAACCTGGGATCCCATTGAAACCATTATTATTGATTTAGAGAATGAAGTGTATGCTAGTTTAAAGGAATGGTATACAGATATTTCATTTGTTAATAATCGAATAGAGTTTTCCAATCAAGTGGTAAAAATGGATAAACGAATTTTAAATAATTTTGAGAATTTAGAGTGGATAAGCTTTTAAGAGTGATTGCGTAGAGGATTTATTGACTACACTATAGTGAAGTGTTATTCTATATATGACAAGGGATGTCAATATGTGACATAGTCTCATATGAACGAAAAAATAGCAGGGTGGCAGCCCTGCTATTTTTATTGTGCTAGTTACTAACGAGAATGGGGTTATAGGACAAAACGTGTTGGTTTTAGCGATGGAGCCAGTAAATTACTGGCTCCATCGCTATTTTAAGTTCTTTTGATAAACTTAGAGGGTGGACAAAATGTGTTGGTAAAAAGTCCCAAAATCCTTGATTTTACTGGCTTCAATAAGGTTATATCTTCTTAGAAAATCGTGTTCTAAGTGGAGGGAATAATCATGCTGGTAAGATGTATAAATTGTGGATTTTCTTGTCAAAAATATGGGAAAACTAAAGCTGGATCACAACGATGGCATTGTAAGCAGTGTAACATCACCTTTACACAAACTATTGATAATACTACTAAATGTTTTCATCGATTTCTAAATTGGTTATTTAGTAAAGAAACACAACAGGACATGCCTGGGCAGGGCCGTACATTTCGTAGACAGATAGCTGATTTCTGGCAAATATGGCCTATGCCGCCCAAAATTGAAACCTCGAGAGATGTGGTATTCGTTGATGGTATTTACTTAGCTAAAAAAGCTTGTATTTTGATCTGTTATGATGGTGAATATGTATTAGGGTGGTATTTATGTAGGTCAGAACAGTCTCGCTCATGGCAAGCTCTTATGCAGCGAATAGCGACCCTCATTGTGGTCGTTTCTGATGGTGGACCTGGTCCTAGAAAAGCATTAAAAAAAGTTTGGCGTACCGCCAAGCTTCAACGTTGTATTGTTCATGCCGTATGGCAAGTACATCGTTACACTACTAGGCGGCCTAAGACATTAGCAGGCATTATGTTAAAAGATTTAGCAAGCGATTTATATAACGTAAAAACACAGAAAGATGCAAAAATATGGATTCAACGATTATTTAATTGGAGGGTGACTTTTAAAGAGTTTCTAAATGAAATGACACGTGATAGTAATGATAATTTAAGAGCTACGCATGAACGATTACTAAAAGCCTATAACTCTCTAGTGGTATTAATTAATACAGAGACAATGTTTCGATATTTAGATGAAACATTGGTGTTGGATAAAGAATGTCCGAGGACTAATAACCCTATTGAAGGCGGAGTAAACGCACAACTCAGACGTTTATTGCGTTACCATCGAGGAATGTCTGTAGAAAGACGAATAAAGCGGTGTTCTGGTGGTGCTATATACACTCACCAAACCGCTTTCTAATGCAGAAATACTTAAGGTTATGCCGACCAACAAGAGTATTTCTAATATATATCATACCATACATGAACACTCTAGGTTAGAAGCTTCTATTCCAACTTGGGGGGATGCCATTTCTTGGGGTGATTTGCATAACTATGACAAATTATCTTTCAATGATTGGGATTAAAGTACCAACACGTTTTGTCCTATAACCCTTTTATCGTCTAGTTGCCAACCCATTTTCAGATGAGATATTAATAGGTCGAGGTATTACCTCTAGAATTAATATATTCCCTCGTGCTATATTACATATGAGTAGTATTTTTACGTTCATATGTATAAGGAGATACTCTATGTTTAACTTTTATAGTGAGTTATTATTACGTTTACAGAAACAATTTGTATCCGAACATGAATCTGATTTCAAATCTATTGAGGATTTGTTAGAAGCATTTATGACTCAATATAATCGTGGTGATTTTAATAATACGATAGAAATGAAATTACGTGATTTATATGAGGCTGCAGAAGAGGCTGATACGAATGAGAAATCAAGGAAGTTATACAATGAAATCCTTGCATTATGTCCTGATGAAGTAGATGCTAAACGAGAACTCATAGCCCTTGAGTTACATCCAAGCTTTCAAATTTATCAGTTGAAACAGCTAGTAGAATCGTTGAAAAAACCAAAGAAAATAGATTGGAATATAATAGAGACGCGTCCTTATATGCGTTGCCTCATCGACATGGGGATGATATATTTAGAATATAATATGTATAATGATGCGATTGCCTGCTTTACGCCAGTTTTTCACGGAGACAAGCAAGATCATTCGGGATTTCTTGTGTATATGATGGTTGCTTGTTGTGGAGCTGCCAACTGGGATCGCGGCCGCAAGGTATATCAGCGATATCTTGCATGTTGCGATGATATACAAAATGCATTTAATCAGGCGCCGGATATCATGTTGCCTATGCATATGCTGTATATTCTATTGGCTTTGCAGTGTGGTGAAAGCAAGATAGCCCATGATGTATTAGCAGATCTTGTTGATGAATATGAAGATATTGATTGGTTATTACAAGATGCAACGCGCTGGAACGATTTTGTAGAAGATCATTTAGAGGCTATTATGTATATGGTAGACCAAGTGAGCAATATAGATTCTGACCCACGAGAATTAATAAGCTTATATACTGCTATCTCATTTTTACCAACTCAATTAGTGGATTTTGAAAGTCCATTATGGCAGACTCTATATGATGCGTATGAACGTGTTACCGGTCGAACTGTTATAAATCGGTACTCTAATGATAGTTATATGGGAAAACGCGAGTCCGCTCATATGAGCCCCGTAGAGGTTGCTAAAGGTGGGGCTTTGCGTGGAAATCCGGTATATGACAATATACGGTTCGGTGCACAAATTACACTTTCACAAGCCGGCCTATACATAGTAGATGATTTTAAAACAATTACTAAACAAGAAGTATTGATGCTACCGGGCATTGGTAAAAAAACAGTGGAACAACTAGAGCATAATGGCGTTATATTTAAAGCCTAAGATGTGACTTGAATTTAATAGCGATCCTAGGATAACGAAGGGCTATTTGTCTTTTTCATAATTAATATAATCCCTTTGATGAGTATCTTGGTACTGATCAAGGGGATTTTAAATTACTACAGGGTTGTACTAATTTTTGTCCTATAACCCCATTATTACGCTAATGTTAGAGCGTTGGGCTAGTTGCTAAATAAAAGAGCTAGAAAAGCGTCTAACCACTTGCAAATGTAGTAGGCGAATATATTTACCATGACGGCTAGCCAAAACAAATAAAATAGCTGCCACAAATACGAATTAGACATCGTAATTTATGACAGCTATTTGGCAGTACATGGTCGATCTTATAGTGTAATTATTTAGTTATATTCTATTTTTTAAAAGCCTCACCGATGTAATAAATTCCGTCAAATAAGAAACCGAAAGCGATAAAGTAGATAAATACCTCACCGGAAGCAATCGGCTTGAATATGAGTAATAGGCCTAATAGTAAAAGAATTAGTGCAAGCCATTTTGCATTACGTCCCATGAGTGATACCATGCTGTCGGACTTTCTTGATTTAATGAAAATAAAGATGGCTTCAATTACCATCCAGATGCCGATTGTGATTGGGAGTACTAATGGTAGGAATGCAAATCCGCCGAATATTAAATAGATACCGAATAGAGCATTGATAATGCCGCTGATAAGATACCAGCCGCTACGTAATTCAGACGATAACGTAAAATAATTTATAATAGAGCTGACCGCACTGACGAAAAAGATAATAGAAAAAAGCCAGGCAAAAGCTATGAGATTAATAACGGGATTTAAGAGTAAGAATATCCCCAGGATAATGCTTACAATACCCGATAAAATAAAGAAGAATTTGCTTGAACCACTCATAATAATTCCTCCAATCATTGGTACTGCTTATTTACAGTATGCATAAGATCATGGGGAATGTCAAATTGTAACGATAAAACTGTGTTTTCACAAAACTCACATGTCCATCCTGTTGACACAGTTCTATAGAATACCGTATAATACCTTTATATCTATAAAAACAAGCTATGAATGGGTATAAAGGTTTACAGGTCCTGCTTTCAGAGAGTTGCCGGTTGGTGCGAGGCAATAGAGGTTGTACGCTGACACTCTCCCGTGAGCTTTGATGGCGAATGCAGCAGTAGTCATCGACGGTGGTTCCGTTATACCCGCAACGAGTCCCAATTAGGGTGGTACCGTGTTATGAATATAACGCCCCTTTGAGCAACGACAGTTGTTCTGAGGGGCTTTTTTTATTGTAAAAGTCTAGTAAAATTACTGATTTGATGTATCTATGTTGGCTTCAGCCGAAATAGCGTTAAAATCGGCCATTTTACTAAACTTTCACAATAGATAGATATAATACAGCGTTATGTTTTATTAGTATAGAAAAGGTGAAGATTATGGATCAAAATCGCGTATATTTCTTCGATACAACCCTTCGTGATGGGGAACAAACACCAGGTGTATCTTTACAAACCCCTGAAAAAAGTTGAAATTGCGAAAGGCCTAGTACGCCTCGGCATCGACATAATCGAGGCTGGTTTCCCAGCAGCATCCCCTGGAGATTTTGAAGCAGTACAAACGATTGCACGCGAAGTGAAAGGCGCAACAATTTGTGCGTTGGCACGTGCTAATGAAAAGGACGTACAAAAAGCGATTGATGCATTGAAAGATGCGGAACGTAGCCGTTTGCATGTATTCATTGCTATTTCTGAACTTCATATGGAATATAAATTAAAAATGACTCGTCAAGAGGTATTGGATAAGGTTAAATCCGTATTGGCATATGCAAAAGGTAAGGTTGATGAAATCGAGTTCTCCGGTGAAGATGCGGCACGCTCTGATTTAGATTTCGCATGCCAAGTATTTGGTGTTGCCATTGCTGGTGGTGCAACGATTATTAATGTACCAGACACAGTAGGTTACATGAACCCTAATGAGTTCGGTGATAAAATCCGCTATATTAAAGAACATACACCAGGCATTGAAAATGCAATTATCTCCGTTCACTGCCATGACGACTTAGGTCTTGCCAATGCGAATACGTTAGCCGCTATTAAAGCAGGTGCACGCCAAGTAGAAGGCACAATTAATGGCCTAGGCGAACGGGCTGGTAACGTAGCGATTGAAGAAGTAGTAATGGCTCTTAAAAACACGCCATGATTACTTCGGCGATCTTCAAGTGAACATCGATACAAAACAATTTACGAAAGTTTCTAAACTTGTGAGCCGTTTAACAGGTGTTGTAGTTCCACCAAATAAACCAATCGTTGGTTCTAACGCTTTTGCTCATGAATCTGGTATTCACCAACATGGTATGATGAGCAATCCTGAAACATATGAAATTATGACTCCTGAGTCCGTAGGGGCTGAAAAAACAGACCTCGTATTGGGTAAACACTCTGGCCGTCATGCCTTTGCTGATCATTTGGCAAAACTTGGTTTCCAATCTTTCACAGAAGAGAAAATCAACGACCTCTTCGCTAAATTCAAAGAATTGGCAGACCGTAAAAAACAAGTATACGACGATGACATCATCGCTCTTGTAGTAGATAACTTACATCACAAAAAAGCATTCGAGCTTGTGGCTCAATACTACAAATTAGGTGAAAAAGGCTACGCCTATGCTGACGTTCGCCTCATGACCCCAGAAGGTGAAAAAGCAGATGCTGCCGTAGGTGATGGTCCAGTAGACGCATCCCTTAAAGCAGTTGAACGTGTGGTTGGCTTGCCAATTAGCTTAAAAGATTACCAAATCCGTGCCATCACAGCAGGTAAAGATGCCCTTGGGGAAGCAACCCTTAAGGTAGAATACAACGGTCGCTTGTACCATGGTCGTGGTATCAGCACCGATATCGTTAAATCAAGTGTGAACGCATATATTAATGCAGTTAACTCAGTATTCCTAGCTATGGAGCTAGAACAACAGGAGGAAGAATAATATGGGTATGACCATTACTGAAAGAATATGGCTCGCCACGCGGGTCTTGATGTTGTAAAACCGGGCCAAATCATCGAATGTCATTTGGACGCTGTTTTGATGAACGACATCACATTCCCACCAGCGCGTAAAGAGTTCTTAAAAATCGGCAAACCTGTATTTGACCGTCATAAAATCTACTTGGTACCTGACCATTTCACACCAAACAAAGATATTCAATCCGCTACACAAGCGAAAGTCATGCGCGACTTCGTACGCGAACATGGCATTACAAACTACTTTGAAGTAGGTAGAATGGGTATTGAGCACGTTATTTTGCCAGAAAAAGGCCTTATCGGTCCTGGGGAAATGATGATCGGTGCTGACTCCCATACTTGTACATATGGTGCGGTAAATGCGTTCTCCACAGGCGTAGGCTCTACTGATGCGGGCGTTGCTATGGCAGAAGGTAAAACTTGGTTCAAAGTGCCTGAAACTATTAAGGTTGAGCTTATCGGCAAACCTAACAAATGGGTAACTGGTAAAGACGTAATCCTTGATTTAATCGGTAAAATCGGCGTAGACGGCGCTCGTTACATGGCTCTTGAATTCGCTGGCGAAGGCGTACAACATATGACTATGGCTGACCGCCTTACAATCTGTAACATGGCTATCGAAGCTGGCGGTAAATGTGGCGTATTCCCATATGATGAAATTACTGAAGCATACATTAAAGGCCGCGTAAATCGTCCTGTAGAACCAATTAATCCAGACGCTGATGCAGTATATGCTCAAACTATTACCATTGACTTGTCCAAATTGCAACCAGTGGTAGCATTCCCTCATTTGCCATCCAACACACATTACATCAACGAGATCGACAAAGATATTAAAATCGACCAAGTTATCATCGGTTCCTGTACAAATGGCCGTTACGAAGACTTGGTGGCAGCTGCGGAAATCTTCAAAGGTCGCAAAGTAGCTCCATTCGTTCGTTGTATCGTAATTCCTGGTTCCCAAGATGTATACGATCAAGCTATGAAAGATGGTTTATTAGACATCTTCATTCAAGCTGACTGCGCAGTGTCCACGCCAACATGTGGTCCTTGCCTAGGTGGTTATATGGGTATCATGGCTGAAGGGGAACGCACCGTTTCTACTACAAACCGTAACTTCCGTGGTCGTATGGGTCACGTTGATTCTGAAGTATATTTGGCAAGCCCTTACGTGGCGGCAGCGAGTGCTGTATTAGGCCGCATTGCAGGCCCTGAGGAGGTTTAATATGGATTTTGAAAGCAAAAAAATCTGGCGCTACGGCGACGATGTAGATACAGACGTAATCATTCCGGCTCGTTACTTGGCGATTGCTGACTGGAACGAATTGGCTGAACATGCGATGGAAGATATTGATACTACATTCGCGCCAAATGTGAAAGCTGGCGAAATCATGGTAGCTGGCAAAAACTTTGGTTGTGGTTCCTCCTCGTGAACACGCACCAGGCGTTATCAAAGCGAAAGGCGTGCCTGTTATCATTGCACATTCCTTTGCACGTATTCTTCTTCCGTAATGCTATCAATATCGGTTTGCCAGTAGTTGAAATCGGCGAACAAGTAGATCGTATCGATGCTGGCGATGCAATCGGCGTAGATTTGTCTAAAGGTATCGTGTACAACTTGACTAAAAACGAACAATACCAAGGGACTGAGTTGCCACAATTCATTCAAGATATTGCGGCAGCCGGTGGTCTTGTAAACTTTGCGAAAAATCGCAAGTAGACTTTAATACGAGGCTCGAGCTGGCATATGCCTCTCGAGCCTCCAAAGCGAGCTAAGTCGGTCTCAAGGCATATGCCAGCTCTTGTTCCATTAAGTGCTATTGCGATTTCTTCGCAAAGGGCACTGGGGGAGAGTATGAGGTTTGCAATCTTTTACTATATATTGGAGAGGTAAGATGAGCGAAAAGAATATCGTATTGATTCCTGGTGATGGTATCGGTACTGAGATTATTGCTGCAGCGAAGGCTGTGTGTGATGTGGCTTTTGAGAAAGCCGGTGTAAAGGTTAATTGGATTGATAAAAATAGCGGGCGGTGCGTCTATTGATGCATACGGTGTGCCTTTGACTGAGGATACAATCGAGGCTTGTAAAGCTGCTGATGCTGTATTGCTTGGTGCTGTAGGCGGTCCTAAATGGGATAATGTAGATCCTTCTATCCGTCCTGAAGAAAGCAATCCTCGGTCTTCGTAAGGAGCTTGGTTTATTCTGTAACTTGCGTCCTGTAAAAATCTATCCATCTTTGCAAGAGTATTCTCCACTTAAAAAGGAACTCGTACAAGATGTAGATTTCGTTATCGTTCGTGAGTTGACTGGCGGTATTTACTTCGGTGAACGCGAAGAGGCACAAGGTGAAGGTGCTAACGAGTTTGCTTGGGATAAAGAAACATACAGCCGTTACGAAGTAGAGCGCATTATGGACATTGCTATGGAAACAGCTCGCAAACGTAATCAAAAAGGTTGTATCTGTAGATAAAGCAAATGTATTAGCTTCTTCTCGTTTGTGGCGTAAAATCGCACAAGAGAAAGCTTCAGCTAATCCAGATATCGCAACAGATTACTTCTACGTAGATAATACAGCGATGCAACTTGTTGTAAATCCTGCACAGTTCGACGTTATCGTTACAACAAACTTGTTCGGCGATATCCTGTCTGATGAAGGCGCTGTTATCTCTGGTTCTATCGGGCTTTTACCATCTGCATCCATGGGTACTGGCACAGCATTGTACGAGCCAATTCACGGTTCCGCACCAGATATTATGGGTCAAAACTTGGCGAACCCATTGGGTACAATCTTGTCTGCAGCTATGATGTGCCGTCATTCCCTTGATTTACCTCAAGTGGCTGATGCAATTGAAAAAGCTGTTGAACAAGTGCTCGTTGATGGTTACCGCACAGGCGATATCTACCGCGAAGGCTTGAAACGCGTAGGTACCACAGAAATGGCGCAAGCTGTTATTGAACGTCTATAATCGTAGGGAACAAGGTTTTGAAAGCTCATCAAGTGAGCTAAATCATTTCAAAATCTTATCATATACATTATAATGCAGAAATATTATATAGGTTATTATATAAGAGCGGGCTAGTCCCTCTCTTTTTTGCGGGAGGAGTTATGTTATCTTATTTTTTACTTGCCTTATCTATAGGGCTTGAGCTGTTTGCTACGACCATGTTGAAAGCCTCTGACGGCTTTACGCGACCGTTACAGACCGTTGCTTGTGTGCTTGGCTATGTAGGATCTTTCTATACATTGACGCATGTACTGAAATATATTCCACTCAGTGTTACCTATGCTACCTGGTCTGGAGTAGGTCTAGTGGTGACGGCTCTCATTTCGGTCTTTATCTTTAGTGAGGGCTATAATATTTACACTATTTTGGGGATAGCTCTTATTGTAGTGGGTGTGGTAATCCTTAACTTGTGGGGCAGTGTAGGGAATTAAAACTATAGCTAGTTTCTATATCATAAATTAGAATACTGTAGATGTAGATGTAGATGTAGATGTAGATGTAGATGTAGATGTAGATGTAGATGTAGATGTAGATGTAGATGTAATTATTAGGCGAGACATTTTTTAAGGAGGCCTTTATGAATTCTTCGATGTATCGAAATTTAACTATTACTGCTTTGTTGATGGCATTAGCCATTATGATTCCTATTATGATGCCCTTGAAAGTTGTCATTCCACCGGCTTCGTATACATTGGCTAGCCACGTGCCTATATTTCTTAGCAATGTTCTTGTCTCGTAAGATGGCTGCTTGTGTTGTTATCGGCTCTACGCTAGGTTTCTTTGTAGCTGGCTTCCCTATCGTTATCGCGCTGCCTCTCATATTATCTTTGCCTTGATGGGCGCTTACTATATTAAACATCACCCCGGCGTACTAACAGGAGCTCTATCCTTTGGTGTGTTCAACCTTGTTTGTGCCATCGTTCACGCCATTGGCGAAGTGCTCGCATGTCTCTTGTTCTATACTACAACTACAGTGCCAAATATTGACCTTATCTATGTCGTATTTGTTCTTGTTGGTGGCGGTACTATCATTCATAGCATGGTTGACGGATATATTGCATTATATATCTATAAAGCTATCCCAGGATTATCTAAGCCTGAGAATAAATAATCAGGCGTTATTCTGAATTATCTAGCAGAAGCATAAATAATCCGCTATTTAAACTGCATATAGTCGTAACCAATCATGGGTATCAATATATACTAATGTATAGTATTTGATTACCTATGAGTGGTTTTTTTATATTAATTCTTAAATCTGTACCTGCAGATACGGACTATTTCTTCTGAATTCGATATAATAGAACTATAGTTAATGACCGATTCGTGTTATATCGTTCGATGTAACATTTGGGCCATATATTTGGTTGTAATTGTGAAAGCTCTACATATTCCTTGGTTTTTTATAAAACTATATAAGGAATGAGGTGAGTACCTATACTTTCACAGAAATGGAGGTTATTATGAGAAAGCATATAAAAAATAACGTATCTTGGGTTGGTAAAATCGACTGGGAATTACAAGAGTTTCACGGTTCTGATTACAGCATTAATAATGGGTCTAGCCAAAATGCGTACTTGATTGAAGAGGAGAAGACCGTCCTCATCGATACCGTATGGAAACCTCATTCCTCAGAGTTTATAGACAATTTGGAATCTGAAATTGATCTAAATAAAATTGATTTTATCGTATGTAATCACGGCGAAGTGGATCACAGCGGTTCCTTGCCTGCATTGATGGAAAAAATCCCTAATACGCCGATTTACTGTACAGAAAATGCCGTTAAGTCCTTGGTTGGTCAATATCATCATCCAGAATGGAATTTTAAAACTGTGAAGACTGGTGATTCCGTAGATATCGGCAACGGTAAATCTTTGGTATTCGTAGAAATGCGCATGCTCCATTGGCCTGACTCTATGGCAACCTATATGACTGGCGACAATATTTTGTTCTCTAACGATGCGTTCGGTCAACATTACGCGGTAGAAGAATTGTGGGCCGATAAGGCTGATCAATGTCGTTTATGGGCAGAGGCGATGAAATATTACGCTAATATTTTGAATCCATTCTCTCCATTGGTAAAAGCTAAGGTTGAAGAAATTCAAAAGCTCAACTTGCCAATTGATATTATCGCTACTAGTCATGGTGCTATTTGGCGTGAAAACCCATTGCAAATCGTAGAGAAATACTATGAATGGTCTCAAGCATACCAAGAAGACCAAATTACAGTCGTATATGACACTATGTGGGATGGTACAAAGAAATTAGCCCATAAAATAGCTGAAGAAATTTCTAAGCAAGCTCCAGATACGCGTGTTAAAATCTACAACATTAGTAAAACCAATAAAAATGACATCATGACAGAAGTATTTAAATCCAAAGCGATTGCAGTAGGCTCTCCAACAACAGGGAACAGCGTACTGTCCAGTGTAGCTGGTTGGCTCGACTTCTTACGTGAATTGAAATTTAAAAATAAAAAGGCCGCTGTATTCGGTACCTACGGTTGGTCTGGTGAATCTACGAAGGTACTTCGTGAAGAATTAACTAAATATGGTTTCTCCGTGGTGGAACCTGAAATTAAATGTAACTGGAATCCAGACGCTTCTGATCTTAATAAGGCGGAAGAACTAGTAAGTGCATTATTAGCATAATTTAATATAAAAAATAAAGTAAGCCTCTTATTTTCTTTAGAAAAGCTAGGAGGCTTACTTTTATTTTAGCTATGTATACATAAAACATTGGATATTCAAAGGAGAAATTGTAGACTTTATTCCTTTAAAGCTTTAGCTGTGATATGTATATATGTTGATGTGTATAGGTGTATAGTGATTAAATATAAATTATAAAATAAGTGTAAAATGAAAGAATAATGATTTAATATGAATAAAAGTTACTTTCACTAATGGTTCATGAATACAGAGTGAATAAGGACTGCTGAGGGTTTGTATTATATTCTAAATACTTATAGAATGATTAATTATTTTTAAGTTATACGATTTATTATGTGAGAAATACTTACATTATTGTGATTTTTTTCACTCATAAGAAAAAATAATGAATGTACCGGATAGCTTAAAAAGGCTAGTAATAAAGCTATTTTTAGGATATATGAAGAGTTATTAATGAACTTTATATGGGAAAAAGGCTTGTTTATATCGTAAAACTTTGATATGCTATGCGGGTAATCAACAATATAAATTTTTCTTAAACTGAAATGGACGTATTTATTTGAGAGATTAATTAGAAATATTTCCTGATCAGCCCGAGGAGAGAGGCGGAACTTAGAGAGGTTGAAAAATTGTATTGTATTTGGTTAAGTATTTTAATTTAGTGAGGGTGTAAGATGAGAGAAAACAAACATTCCAAAAAATTAGCGTTTGCTGTATTAGCCGCTATCGCTGCTGTGGGTGCGACTATTGCTCCAGTAAATGCGGAGTCAGGTGTTTATGGTGACAACAACACTGTAGACGGTTATAATGCGATTGCAGTTGGTACAGGTAATACTGTAAACGAATCTACTTCTAACTTCCGCGATCGTGACTATGAAAATGAACCTGATAGTGCAACGTTGAAACCAGGTAACTGGAAAAGCAACTCCGTAGCAGTTGGTTCTAATAACACTGCCTCTGGTAGCTCTGCATTAGCTGTAGGTCATAAATCTAAAGCTGAAATGAGCGAATCTATTGCTATCGGCCATGCTGCTGACGCTGCTCGTACATGGTCCACAGCTATTGGTACTCGTGCAAACGCATCTGAAGTTCGTGCACAGGCAATCGGTTTCGAAACAATCGCATCTGGTTACAAATCTAATGCTATCGGCGCTTCTGCTCATGCAACTGGCGCACATAGTGTAGCTCTTAGCTCCTCCGCTATTGCATCTGGCGACCATTCTCAAGCATATGGTGCTGGTGCACATGCAACTGGACTTCGTGCTAATACATTAGGTGCAGATTCCCTTGCATCTGGTGACTACTCCGTAGCTATTGGTGATCATGCAAGTGCAACACACTTGAACTCCATCGCGTTGGGTCAAAATCCACTACAAGCGAAGCTACAGCTCAAACTAGCGCTACAATTGCGGGCCATACATTCGGTGGTTTTGCTGGTGTAGGTTCTGCAGCTAATGGTTCTGTATCCGTAGGTAAAGCTGGTGCTGAACGTCAAATTAAGAATGTTGCTGCTGGTGAAATTTCTGCTACATCTACAGATGCTGTAAACGGTAGCCAATTGTACTCCGTAGCAAACGATTTACAAACTCAAATCAACAAAGGTGTACCTTCTAACGTAACTAACCAAATTACAAATATTAATAATCGTGTAGGCGCTGTTGAAAAACGCGTTAATAAAGTAGGTGCAGGTTCTGCTGCATTGGCTGCTTTACATCCATTGGACTTCAACCCAGATGACAAATGGACAATCGCTGCTGGTTATGGCCACTACCACAATGCTAACTCCGCTGCATTGGGCGCTTTCTACCGTCCTAACGAAGACACAATGTTCTCCGTTGGTGGTACTGTAGGTACTGGCGAATCTCAATTGAACGCTGGCGTATCCATTCGTCTTGGTAAACGTTCCCCTGAGTCCCGCTCTCGTGTAGCTATGGGCCGTGAAATTGCTGAATTGAACGCACGTCTTCAAGATATGGAAAACAAATACAACAACTTGTTACAAATCTTGACTCCACATGCAATTGATCCTAGCAAAACTGCTGAATTCCCAGATGTTCCTCGTAATCACTGGGCTTACCAATACATTAGCCAATTGGCTGGTAATGGTATCCTTGTTGGCTACCCTGATGGCACATTCAAAGGCGATGTTAAGATGACTCGTTACGAATTCGCTACTATGTTGTACCGTGCACTTCAAAATGGTGCTCCTATCGATGACAACATGAAACGTGCGATGAATGAATTCGGTCCTGAATTACAAAACATTCGTCTTAACCACTTCCGCATCGATCGTATCTCTGGTGGTGACAACGATCGTCACAAAACTGAACGTGTTCGCGTTAACAACGAACCTGAAAATCAACGTGACGTATACGGTTCCCGTATTTACAAATAATACGACAACTTCCCTTCGAGCTTGTGAAAGCTCCAAAAACAGGATGTATCCTTGAGATACATCCTGTTTTTTTGTGCCAAAAAGTAGAAAGTATTAATGATAGGTATAACATATGGAAAGTTTTATCTTTATGCACTTGATGTCAATTGATTCTCTTATACGTTAAAATGGGATTATTACTATATTTAATAGTACAATTCTATATTAGGCATTAACAATCTATATAATATTTATGTAAAAATATTGCAAGTTGATACGAGTGGGTGTATAATTACGTTCATAAATCAAATAAATATACATAGTTTGTGAATAAAAATATAGATATGAGGAGAAAGACCATGAAAGAATTTAGACAATTAACAGTAGCAGATACAGCAGAATATCATAAGGTGTTAATCGATGGCTATGCAGCGATTAAAGACTATCCGATCACCTTTGATGCCATTGATTTTACAGAAGAAGAATCTAAGGAGTGGATCGAAAATTATCCTGTGTATGGGTTGTATATCGATGGAAAATTAGTGAGCTCCATTACGTTTTGCATGCCTTGGGTAAAATATTCTACACCGGATAAATATCCACATATTGCACACTTCGTAACAGCGCCAGCTTTCAAAGGTAAAGGCTATGCACGGGAAACCTTAGGCTATGCAGAAGGGCTTTTAAAGGAACAATTTAAAACACATACAGTAACCTTGGGGACTGCTAAGGAACATCCGTGGTTACCTAAAATGTATGAATCCTTTGGCTTTACAGCGTATGATAAAGTTCATTTTAGAGGTAAACAACATACTACAATTTTATTCAAAAAAGAGTTGAGTTAAATAAATCGCCTTGTAATACACGTTTAGTAGTTTTTGGTTTGTAGCAATCTATTAAAATACATTATAGGGCGATTTATTGTGTGATATTATTACTATTTGATATATAATATATTCATATATAATATACATAATATATATACTGTGCTTTTGCAGTTATATACGATTATGGGTAGTTTGTAGAAAGGATGTGTCCATATGATTATTTTATCGGGCATTTTAGTGATGGTCATCGGTTTGATGCTACGCTTTAATGCGCTACTAGTAGTTATTGCGGCGGGCTTTGTAACGGGGTTATCCGCAGGGCTGAGCATTAACGAGATCGTTGGTGCTATTGGGGAGGCTTTCGTAAAAAACCGTTATATGTCACTATTTGCCTTGGTACTTCCTGTAATTGGTATTATGGAACGCCACGGTTTACGTGAACGGGCAGAAATATTGATCGGTAAGATTCAAGCCGCAACAGCTGGTCGTATTTTCATGATATATCTATTTGTTCGACAAGTAACAGTATCTCTGGGTATTAGTATGTCGGGTCTTGTAGCTATGGTTCGTCCTTTGATTTCTCCTATGAGTGAAGCTGCGGTAGCGCAAGGTCGCCCTATATCTCAATCTACACTCGATAAGATTCGTGGTGTAGCGGCATCTACAGATAATATTGGTAACTTTTTTGGTCAAAATTTGTTCCTTGCAGCGGGTGGTCTTTTATTGATTAAAGGTGTTATGGAGCAGCTCGGCTATAATGTTGAGCTTACAGATATGGTGCTATATGGAGTTCCTACAGCAATATGTGCCTATGTAGTGAGTGTTATTCGATTCTTTATTTTGATAAAACAATTCAAGCTAGTGTGGCTCAAGACGAGGCGGATATGAAAGCGGGCAAACTTGTGCCAAATGAGCTTAATATTCTCGTTACACCAGAAGAGCTAGCGAAAGGGGGCAAATAATATGTTGGAGTTAATATATAAAATGCAGCCCTTAGACTTTGTATATCTTTTAGTAGGTATTATTTTAGTTATTTTTTCCATACAATCTTTTGTCGATAAGGATCATAATCATCGTATTGGTACTGGTCTATTCTGGCTATTATATGGTATTTCCTTTATCTTTGGCTCTTATATGTCTAAAGAAATCAATGGTTGGCTCGTAATTGCTATGGCGGCGATTGTGTTATTTAAACAACTTGGCAAAGGGAATTATTTTGAATCTGCTATAGATTTTAAAAAAATGGAAGCCTTGCGTATTGGTAATGTGATCTTTATTCCGGCATTGCTCGTTGGTATTATTACGTTTATCATTGGGTTCTTTACGAAACTCGGCGCCCTTGTGGGTCTTGCGATTGCCTCTATTATTGCCCTATGTAGCCTTATATATTACGAAAGCTAAGGTCGGTCAAAGTTTCCATGAAGGTCGTCGTCTTCTCGATGCTATCGGTTGGACTGCTATCTTGTCTCAATTATTAGCAGCCCTTGGGTATCTATTTAACCTTGCAGGGTAGGCAAGTTGATCTCAAGTATGGTAGCTAGCATAGTTCCTGCAGATAACGTATTTCTCATCGTTGTAGCGTATTGTATTGGCATGGCTTTCTTCACAATGATTATGGGGAATGCCTTTGCAGCCTTTGCTATGATTACTAGTGCTATTGGCGTACCGATGCTTGTTGCAGGTCATGGTGCTAATCCAGCGGTGATTGGTCCTATTGCAATGCTTGCTGGTTATTGTGGTACCTTGATGACGCCAATGGCAGCAAATTTCAATATTGTTCCTGTGGCGCTTCTTGAAATGAAGGATACCTACGGTGTTATTAAGGCTCAAATTCCTGTAGCTATCGTAATGCTTACATTGAATATTCTGTTAATGTACTATTTCCTTTAATCTATTTTATGTATAATATCTTTTGATGTTATTATGAGGTACTATGATGAAAACGATTTTGATTACCGGTTTTGATCCTTTCGGTGGTGAAAGTATCAATCCTGCATGGGAAGCTGTTAAAACGATGGATGGTTACAGAGACGGGGACTACAAAGTGGTGACTCAAATGGTGCCAACCGTGCGGTATACATCTGTTAAAACTGCGATAGAAGCAGCCGATACATGCAACCCTGATTTTATTCTTTGTGTAGGCCAAGCTGGCGGTCGCCCAGATATTACGATTGAACGGGTAGCCATAAATTGCGATGATTTCCGCATTCCAGACAATGGTGGCAATCAACCTACCGATGAACCTGTTGTAGCGGATGGCCCAAGTGCTTACTTTGCTACACTTCCTATTAAGGATATGGTGAATGCATTGCACCAAGTGGGTATTCCTGCGAGAGTGTCTAACACGGCAGGCACCTTCGTATGTAATCATATTATGTACGGTGTGCTACATTATGCAGCTCAAAAAGGTAATGTTAAGGCGGGCTTTATGCATATTCCGTACTTGCCATCCCAAGTGGTGAACAAGCCAGATCAACCGAGCATGGCTGTTGAGACCGTACGCGCTACGCTAGAAACTATCGTTCATGTATTAGCTCATGGTGAAAGCTATGAAGCACAAAACATAACATATACGACGCCACACGAATAAGAGTGTTGTAGTATGTTATATACTAAGAGACTGTCAAATGACAGTCTCTTTTACTATGTATGCAATTATTATTGTTGTAGTATATGGGGATGAGTAAAATTAATAATTTTTCCAATATATCAAAGGAAAGTCCAAAAAATGATATCTTTTACCGCCTCTAAATCTGAATATTCATTGTTAGTTATATTGTAGAATAATGAATTGCCGTGATTAAAGAGAGGGATAGCCCCAAAATACGGTTGCGCTTTCGTTATCGATGAGAACCCCCAGATTATCTAAGTTTATTCGCTTCTAGATTGGATGGTATAATAAATACTATACAGTTGTTTATGGAGAATTATGATAATGTATAGAATTGTAAATGAACCAAATTTAACCATTGCTTTTGATATGGATACAGAGTTATCTCAATTTGGTGTGTTTGGCGTATATATTAAACAGGGCTATAATATCTGTGCTGGGTACATTGACCCTAGTGACTGGTCTGGTATTCATAGGGGATACAAAGAATTAGTTGAGCTATATGAGAATTGCAAAGGGACAGCCACCTTTACTTATGTATTAACTGGAGAAGGGGATACGCTTACATTCTCGTTAGATCAAAAGGGTGCTCTAACGATGGAGATTAACATCTGTACCATTTATAATTACAAATGTCATATGACTATTGAAAGTTTAGATCAAACGTATTTGCCAAAGTTTATTGAGTTTCTTTAAAGTGTTTTTGGAAAGAGCCGAAATAAAAAGAGTCGCGTCTTTAAGATGCGACTCTTTTTCTGTACCCAGTTTCTATATACAATTATTTTTGTAACAACTTTAAGATCTACAGGGATTTTAGCTTCTACAGCTTCGCCTTTGATAACTTTTTGAGCTGTATCGATAGCGATTTTACCCATTTGGTCTGGTTGTTGAGCAATTGTTGCAGCCAATGTGCCGTCTTTAACAGCTTTGTCTGCATCAGCAGTACCGTCAAAGCCTACGATGAAGATTGTTTTGCCTGCGGATTTAGCTGCTTGGATAGCGCCCAATGCCATTTCGTCGTTATGAGCGAAGATAGCTTGTACGTCTGGGTTAGCTTGCAAGATATTTGTTGCTACGTTCAAACCTTTTGTACGGTCGAAGTCAGCACTTTGTTTTGCTACTACTGTTAAGTCTTTGTCAGCTACGTTGTGGAAACCTTGGCCGCGTTCACGTGTAGCGGAAGCACCAGGGATACCTTCGATTTCAGCTACTTTTGCAGCTTTGCCTACTTTTATCAACGATAAGTTGAGCTGCCATTTCGCCGCCTTTTACGTTATCGGAAGCGATGTGAGCTACTACTTTGCCTTTGTCAGCAGAACGGTCAACAGTGATTACAGGAATGTTTTTAGCATTTGCTGCTTCTACAGAAGTAGAGATAGCTGCAGAGTCTACAGGGTTAATGATCAATACGGAAACGCCGCTTTCAAGCAAGTCAGAAATATCATTTGCTTGTTTTGCAGGGTCGTTTTGAGCATCAACGATTTTAACTTTAAGGCCAAGTGCTTTAGCTTGAGCCTCAACGCCTTCCTTCATAGTTACGAAGAATGGGTTGTTCAATGTGGAAACAGAGAAGCCGATAGTGCCGGATTTTTTGTCGCCGCCGTTATCAGCGCTTTTACCACAGCCTGCTACAAGACCGATAACCATAACGGCCATCGCCAACAGTAACAATAGTTTTTTCATAGGAACCTCCTAGGCTTTCTTACGGTCTGCAAGAACAGCCAGTAAAATAACAATACCTTTTACAACTTGTTGATAGAAACTGGAAACGTCGAGAATATTTAACCCATTGTTGAGGGTACCGATAATTAGGGCACCAATTAATGTGCCAACGATATGACCACGACCACCAGCAAGGCTTGTTCCGCCAAGAACTACCGCTGCGATAGCATCAAGTTCGTAGCCTGCACCTGCTGTAGGTTGTGCAGAGTTAAGACGAGAAGTGATGATTGCACCGGCAATACCACAGAGCATACCAGTCAAGGCATACACGAAGATTTTAACGCGGTCAATCTTGATACCAGCAATGTAACTAACCTTTTCACTACCACCTACGGCGTATGTTTTACGGCCTAAGGATGTGCGGCTCAATACGAACCAAAGGGCGATAAAAGCAAGGAACATTGTGATGGCTGGAACTGGAAGGCCTGCAATATCCCCTTGGCCAAAGCCGTGGAATAGAGGATCTTGTGTAAGACCGGAGATTGGGTTACCGTCTGTGAATACTAGCGTCGCACCACGGTAGATTGTCATGGTCGCCAAGGTAGCGATAAATGGAGCTACGCGGCCATAGGTAATAACGAGACCGTTAATACCGCCCAATACAAGACCGGCACCGGCTGCTAATACGATAGCCAATACAGGGTCAGTACCAGTTACGATGAGGTTGGCCATCACTGCACTAGAGAGGGCAAGGATGGAACCGACGGATAAGTCGATACCGCCCGTTAAGATGACGAACGTCATACCAAAGGCGATAATCGCATTGATGGATACTTGGCGTAATAAGTTACGCAAGTTAGAGAATTCAAGGAAACTGTCGTTCATGACAGAGATAATGATAAATAATAGGATGAGGCCGATGAGGGGGCCTAATTTTTTTATATACTGTAGAGCTTTGCTGTCCATTATTGTCCTCCTGTGGCTAATGTCATAATCGATTCTGGTGTTGCATCGCAGCGGTCCAAGATACCTGCTACGCGACCTTCATGAATGACCATAACGCGGTCGCTCATGCCTAGCACTTCAGGTAACTCAGAGGACACCATGATAATGGACACACCATCGTTCGTTAATTCGTTCATTAAATCATAAATATCACGTTTCGCGCCGATGTCGATACCGCGTGTCGGTTCGTCCATGATGATAATGGATGGCTTTTTACCAACCCATTTCGCGATAACCACCTTTTGTTGGTTACCACCAGATAGGGAGGACGCCGCTTCGTGAATAGATTGTGTTTTAACGCCTAGCTTTTTAGACAATTCGTCAGCAAAGGAATTGAGCTTGCTCTTATCCAATACATGAGATGGACAAATTTCGTCAAGATTCGGCAATGTAATATTGGAACCGATAGAGAAATCGAGGATCAAGCCTTCGCTCTTTCTATTTTCTGTGATGAAAGCAATGCCAGCTTTGATGGCATCTTCTGGTTTTTTACAGTTCAGAACGGAGCCGTTAACTGTTACGGTACCGCCATTGTGTTTATCTACGCCAAAGATAGCGCGCATGATTTCTGTACGGCCAGCGCCCATAAGGCCTGCTACGCCGAGGATTTCGCCTTTGTGTAAGGAGAAGGAGATTTCGTTGTTAAAACCTTCCGGTTTGAGGTTATCGACGCTCATCACAACTTCGCCAGGTGTAGTTGTACGAGCAGGGTAGAACTCGTCAATAGAACGACCTACCATGTGGCGTACCACTTCATCTACAGAAATCTCAGCCGTTGGTTTTGTAATGATGGTGTGACCATCACGCATAACCGTGATGGTATCGCATTCGCTAAATACCTCTTCCATGCGGTGAGAGATATATACGATAGCCACGCCGCGGGCTTTCATTTTGCGCATCATTTTGAACAATGTCGCCGTTTCACGCTCTGTGAGGGCTGCTGTCGGTTCGTCCATGATGACAACCTTTGCATCTAACATCAAGATACGAAGGATTTCTGTCATCTGTTGGTGACCGACGGAGCAAAGGCCTGCTTCCGTTGTAAGCGGCAATTCGATGCCTAGTTCACGGCACGTATTTTGTGCTTCTTCGAGCATCGCCTTTTTATCGAGCATACCGAATTTATTGCGCTTCGGTCTCATTAAATATAGATTTTCTAACAAGGTTAGATTTGGCCAAATGTTGAGTTCTTGGTGGATGAAAGCTACACCGTTTAGCTCGGCCTCTCTCGGGTTCGGGAAGGTCCGCTCTACACCGTCGATGGTGATTTTACCAGCGTCTGCCTTGTGAATGCCCGTAAGGATATTCATGAGGGTGGATTTGCCGGCGCCGTTTTCGCCCATCAAGGCGTGAACCTCGCCCTCCTTGAGGGTAATACTTACATCGCGTAGTACTTGGTTCGTACCAAATGCCTTTGCAATGCCTGACATAACAATTTCCATAACTACTCCTATATGACTTGTGAAAGTATCTCTTAATCTATTGCTCTAGGGGCGATCACTGAAAATACAATCGGCGCGCAAGATAATGTTGGCATACGGAGATGCTTCACCAGTTCTAATAATGCATTTGCATTGTTTTGTTGCTTCTTTGAAAGCTTCATGGCTCGTTTCGATCCATTCGAATTGACTGGATGGGAAGGTAGACTCCAAGAAGTCATAAGCTTCAGGATTATGTTCCTTAATTTCCTGTGCCACATGAACCGCTTCGGATTTCATATGCTTAGCAATGATGGATACCACTTGCTCGAAGCTTGGTATACCAAAATCTAAGGCTAAGTCAATCTTTTGAACCCCTTCAGGTACTGGCAAACCACAGTCAGCAATACAAATCGTATCTGTATGACCAAGATCGGCAAGCACCTTAGCAATATGGCTATTTAAAATACCGTGTCGTTGCATGGATAACTCCTTTTTCTATTCTAATGAATGAGGTTTTAAAGGTCTATTCAATATACTAACTCTTTGCCAAGAATGCAGCGACCTCGTCCTTTGTTGGCATGCCGCCTTGGGCGCCCAAACGTTGGATGGAGAGAGCCGCAGCTGCATTGCCGTAGTGTAACGCGTCAGCTAAGCTTTTACCATTAACGATAGCTGTTGCAAAGGCCCCGTTAAAGGTATCGCCTGCACCTGTTGTATCTACTGGCTCAACCTTGAAGCCAGATACGGTGTGGATTTCACCGTTGTCGGCGTAGCCTACACCTTTACTGCCAAGAGTAACGATGATTTTGTTTTCGTTTGCCAATAATGTTTTCTCTGTCGATTGGTCAGGGTAGAGGGCAGACAATTCATGCTCGTTTGGCGTAATATAGGTTGCCAATTCTAACCATTCAGGATTGAGATCAGCTGCTGGAGCTGGATTTAAGAGGACTTTCACATTAGCCTCGTGACAACGCCGAACGATATATTCGATGGTTGGAATAGGAATCTCATTCTGCACCATTACAAGATCTGCTTGCTCGATAGCAGACCAAGCATTATCTACTACAGATTGATCCACCTTAGCATTAGCACCTGCAATAACGATAATGCTGTTATCCCCTTCGGCCAATGTAATGTGGGCTGTACCAGTTGTAGTATCTGGAACGGTAACGATGTAGTCTGTATTGATATGATTTTCCTTTAGGTTATCCATAATCATTTGGCCGTATGCATCTTCGCCGATACAACCAACCATAGTAACTTCTGCGCCTAGACGAGCAGCAGCTACCGCTTGGTTGGCACCTTTGCCGCCGTGAGCAATGTGCAATTCGTTGCCCATGATTGTTTCACCCGCAGTAGGACGTTTGTCCGCTAGGACTACAATATCCATGTTGCAACTGCCTATAACAACAATGCGATTCATAATAACTCCTTAATCAACCTCTGCCCTTACTGGGACTAAAAATGACTATCATTTATTTTTATACATAAAACTTAGAGTGGGTTATACAATAAGTTGCATATATAAATATAATTGATAGTCCTAGAGGCCTTTGCCTTCACATACCTATAAGCGTATCTTAATCATCTATTAGTATAGCGTAAATACAGAACTTTATCTATATAAATAACTATAAAATATGGGAATAAGAAAGGTATATTCAAAATCTATAGTACATGAGTAAAAATGTACCGATTAGATTTTGGATATACCTCGGTGAAATGTTATTTTATTGTTTGCGAACAAGCTGATGAGCTCGAAAATTATAATCCATTTAGTATATTTACATAATCTTGGCGTTGATCAAATATAGAGATTAAATAAATCGTTTTCGTTTTTTCTACAACTGTATAAATTATAATAAGTTTTTCTAAAATCAATATTCGGAGGTCATCGTCTTTAAGTGATCTAATTTTAGGGGTAGTACCCATATATGGATGGTTCGCAAGATTCAAAATAGAACTTTGAATCGTTTCTTTGACTTGAATAGCTTTTTCCTGTGAGAACTGCATAGCTATATATAGTATTTGTTGATGCAGCTCTTTATTAAATTTTTCAGTAGGAATGATTGCGTAGGTTTGGGCTTTCATATCGTTAACCCATTTGATCTAGCATTCTATCAATACTGCTGAAAGTTTCGTCAAGTGTAGTGGTACGACCTTGAATGATATCGTTTTGCCCTTCTACAAGAGAGGACAGTAATTCTATTTTTGACTTTAACATATTATAAGTATTATATCCGAGACTGACCGTATCACCACGACCATTTACAGTAATTATAGCAGCCTCATCTTTTAGTTGTAGGGATTTAGAAATTTCAGGATATTTATTTCGTAAATCAGAGGATGGTCGAATTGTTTCACGTAATATTCCCATAGTTATCTCCTTATAGTTTTAAAAGAATTAGTTCATCTTTTTTATACTATAATTATATCATTTAAACGATATAATTATAGTATAAAAATATATATGAGATATTTAATTCAAATGGGGTTAACTAGATACTTTAATCATAAAATGATATATAAAAAGACAATCTTCAAGCGCATTGAAGATTGTCTTATATTGGTATATAGGATTTTCTCTTTTTTACTAAATATATATTTATATAGTTATATATTAGTGAAAGCTTGGTTTGTCGTAGTGTGTACCGGGCTCACCTACGCCAATACTTGTGCGGTGGAACGGAGTTTCATCCTCTACATGTAAAATATCGAAAATGGCTTTTACAACGGCTTCGCGAGTAACTTGAGCATCGTTGAATTGCACTCCTTCAGGGATGAGTTCGTAATTTGTATTCTCTGGATCATTGTAGAGCCATGTGAGGCGCAAGATTGTGTAGTTTAAGTTGGACTCGCGCAATACATTTCGTGCTTGGCGTTCGCCTTGTACATAGCTAATCGGTAAGTTGTCGAAGGTCCATTTTTCAAGTGCTGCTGGGAATTCACCAGAGAGACCAGCCATGGAAAGGCCAATAACGCGGCGTACATTTTTGCGACTCAATGCTTTCACGATGGATGCCATATCACTACCAGCCTCCATGGCACCTACGAAAACGATTTCAGCATTTGTTACAGCTTGCTCTAATTTTGCGGGATTTTGGAAAGAGCCCTCGATGACAGTCACTCGTTCATGTTCGAGGATTTCTGGATGTATACGCGTGGATAATTGGCGACCATATAATGTAAGGTGCATGTCTGTATATGTTAATAATGTAGCGGTTAACTTCTGTGCAATCTGGCCAGCGGCCCCTAAAATAGTAATATATTTGTACATATAGACCTCCTATGTCCCGGGCATAAGTATTTACATGCATTATATCACATCTATATGACAGGAAAGTGAGAATAGAAATTTAATTAATAGCTAGAATTTCTTTTGTTGTTCTTAGTTGCGCAAATCGATTTCTCCAAATTTTTTCTTTGTAAAAGGATAAGATTTGATCGGCAGATAGATGGATGTTGTCAAAGGTTGAGATAGCATCTTCGACGATGGTGATTTTATAACCATATTCAAAGCCTACTTTCACAGATGTATCAATGCAAAATTCCACTTGCATTCCTACAAATGTTAAATCGATAATATTTTTTCGGTTTAAATATTCCTTTAATTCAGTGTCCTTGAAGATGCTATTGTAATATTTATTGAAAATCTTTTCGTTTTCTTGAGGCTTTAATTCGTGATAGACTTGCCAATTATCACTACCCGTTGCTAATAAACCTTCATCTTCAGAGTGTCTGATAAAAATTACTTCTATATTTTGATCTCTGAAATGTTGAATGATTGCTTTTGTATTTATGATAAAATTTTTTGTATCGAAAGGATTTTCTTTAACTAAGCCTTCTTGTATGTCGATTACGATTAATGCTTGTGCCATGATGTATTTCCTTTATTAAAGATAAATTATATGTATTACGTGAATGTAATTAGAATTTATTATATTAGTTATTAAATTATTGTGGATTTCTTCGTATATAAGTATCTATGCACATTATATAACAAGTATATAACAAGAAAAGGAAGAAAGCAGTATCATATATGTTGATAGTAATTTTAAGAAATGTTGTAAAATCTGATGTTGAATTTACATGATAATTTAACTACAATAATGATAAGATATTAGAAAGATGAGTGTTATATCACTAAAGTATTTTGGAGGTGATAGTATGCCGAATATAAAACCTATTTCAGATTTACGTAACTATTCTGAAGTTTTACGAGATGTTACTATAGATAGTCCAGTATTCTTAACTAAAAATGGTAGAGGCCGATATGCTATTATGGATATCCAAGATTATGAACGAGTAATGGCTACAATAAAACTTATGGGCGCTTTAGAGAGCGGTCGTAAGTCTGGTGAAGAACAAGGATGGATTTCATCAGAGCAACTAAAGAGTGAATTGGGGATTTAATTATGAATAATCAAATTAGCTATGCACCAAAAGCACGAGAAGATTTGCTAGAAATAAAATCTTTTATAGAAGAAGAGTCAGGTGATATTGAGTTAGCTAAGAAAACCATTTCGGATATAGTGACTACGAATGAATCGTTGTGTATATTTCCAGAAATGGGGCAGCGATTATTGATTAATTTAGAAAGTAAAATTGAATACAGATATTTACTTTGTCATAATTATTTAAGCTTTTACCGTTATTTAGACCGGACTATCTATATTGATAGAATATTAAACAGTAGACGTTATTATCTTAGAATATTATTAGATGAAGTACATTAGTTCTTATAAGCACTATCGTTAATCGATGGTGCTTTTTTATGGGCTTTACTTAAAGTCCTTTGATAAAGTCCCGTCTTTCACAAATCCTCGAAGAGTGATACAATATAGATTATATATTCATTTTTAGAAAAGAGGCTATTATGGAACGGATTCAAGATCTTGTGTACACGCATGTGCAGGGTGGCCAGTTTAGATGGGTCACTGTCAGCACATTGATGCTCGCATTGGGCACGATATTGCATTTGGTGAGCCCTAGTGTGGCTGGGGTAACGCCAAACTGGACGATTGCTACGTACTGCGTAGCTATTTTATTGACTCGTCCAAGTTTGAGTCAAACGTTGGGGATTGGTCTTGTAGCGGCCCTCATCAATGTTTTGACATCTAAGTCAGCATTCCCTTACGGTAACTTATTGTCTGAACCAGGTGGTGCTTTGACAGCAGCTCTCGTGACGCGCGCTATGTTGTCCGTGAAGTTCCGTAAAATTGGTGGCTTTGATTTAACGCCAATCCTATCTGGCTTCTTAGCGACTGTTGTATCTGGCGGTATCTTCGTTACCATTTTGTGGAAAGTGTTGGGCTTGCCAGACAATGTATATATGTATGGTATGTGGCCGATGGTTCTTATCGTAGGCGCTTTGAATGGTGCCATTACGCCAATCTTGTACATTCCGGCGCAACGTCTATTCTCTAAACGCGGTATGTTGCCGAGTGCAGAGGAATTGGGCTCCGATCACAGTCATTTGACAATCTTGCCTGAGCGCCAAGCTAAGATTTCCATTGAACACGTAAATTACTACCATCCTAAGGCGACGACTCCATCTCTTGAAAATATCAATCTCGATGTGCATGATGGTGACTTTTTAGTGGTAACAGGTCCTGCTGGTTGTGGTAAAAGTACCCTTTGCATGGCTATGGTAGGGGCTGTACCTAAATTCTACGGCGGCCGCCTTGAAGGCATGGTCTTTGTAGATGGTAAAGCGACTACGCAAATGGAAATTCCTGAATTGGCTAATCACATCGGTGTAGTTCTTGCCGATTACGACACTCAACTCGTAACGATGACAGTTCGTGAAGAAGTGGCCTTTGCCATGGAAAATCGCGGTTATGATCGTGATACAATTAAAGCACGTTCTGAAGAGGTGTTTGCACAAGTTGGTCTTATCGGCTTAGAAGATCGCAAAATCACTAGTCTATCCGGTGGTCAACGCCAACGTTTGGCGATCGCTTCCGTATTGGCTACGAACCCAACGGTTCTTGTTCTTGATGAACCAACAAGCTCCCTCGACCCAGATGGGACTGCCGAATTATATCGCCTCGTAGGTGATTTAAATCAAAAACACGGTATTACCGTTGTTGTTATCGACCATGATTTACATGCTGTATTGCCGTATGCAAATCGCATGGCTCTCATGGTAGATGGTTCTATTGCATGTGATGACGATGTACCAACTACGCTTCGTTACATGTACGAACACAATATTCACGTAGATGCGTTGCCATCCGTGTTCACTACGTATATGGAACTTGAGCAAGCGGGCTTCCACAGCGATGAGCCTTGGCTTAGCATCGAGTCTGCTATCAAGGGCTTGCACCAAATTGAAATGGCTCATGCCATCCAAACGGAGGTGCATGGTGAAAGCAACTCTAACAATAACCAAACAAATACTACTGTAGTAGAAGATAGAAAACCTATTCAACGCGTTGATGATGTACAAGGAAAGGACGGTGGCGCTCATGCTTAAGGTTGAAAATATCCGCTTTGGCTATGTGCCATCTGTAGACATTTTCCGTGATGTGACTTTCACCATCGAAGGGGGCGAATATATTGCCATCGGTGGTCGTAATGGTTGTGGTAAAACGACCATCACTCGTTTGCTCGTTGGTCTTGAAAAGGCGAGCGAAGGCCGCATGTACTATAACGGTACGGATATTACGTCTATGCCGCCATCTAAACGTGGTCAATTTATTGGTTATGTATTCCAACAACCAGATCGCCAAATGTTCAGACCAACAGTAGCCACAGAGGTTGCTTTCGGTCCTGAATCACTAGGTCGCAGTAAATCCGAAGTGAAACGCATCGTTGATGAAGTGTTGGAACGTACAGGTATCGCTCACTTACGTGAAGCCTATCCTCCAACATTGCGCCGCGGTGAAAAGCAACGCGTTGCTATCGCTTCTGCACTAGCAATGCAATCTAAAATCCTTATCCTCGACGAACCAACAAGTGGTCAAGATGGTAAGGAAACTAAAGAGTTATTAGCACTATTGCGTCAACTTAATCAAGAAGGCATTACGATCCTTCTCATTACACATGATATGGAAATCATGGCTAGCGAATGTAGCCGTGCACTCATCATGGGTAACCAAACCGTTGCCTTTGATGGCAGTCCAGAGGAATTATTCAAGAAATCTACGGACGAATTGCAAGATCTAGGCCTCACAAAACCGCCAAGTGTGGAACTTTCACTAGCGGTACCATCCCTCGGTTATTGCAAATCCATGGATGAATTGAAATCTAAGTTAGTGGCTCAGTTGAGCGGAAAATAGGAGGGACATATGGAACGTTTAGTACCGTTAACAAAAATCTTGATGACCCTCGCTGTATCCGTGTGGGCCATCCTATTACGCGACTGGGCATCATTATTGGCCTTAGTCGTTGTAGAGCTGGGTGTGTTATTTGTAGCTGGTTTGCTATTTAAACAACATAAGGCAGTGTTGGCTTTGACTAGCTTTGCTGTATTCCTTGGTGTTATCCAATTCCTTGGTAGCGGTGATGTAACATCTGCCATCGTATCCGGCTTGCGTATGCTTGCGATGACACTTGTATTCATTTGCTTATTAGCAACTACAAAATTGCAAGACCTTACAGCAGCGCTCGTAACACAATGCAAAATTCCTTACGAATATGCATTTATGTTCACTGCAGCACTACGCTTTGTGCCTGATTTCATTGCTGAAAGCCATGCTGTACAAGAGGCGCAAGCGTGCCGTGGTTTATCCTTGGAAGGCAACTTCTTGAAGCGCATGAAATCTTACGCATCCGTGATCCAACCATTGCTCTTAAAATCCTTGGGTCGATCCGAAACAATGGCGTTGTCCCTAGAACTACGCGGCTTCGGTGGACCTACACATAGCTTTGCAGCGTCTGTAGGCTTGAAAACAATTGATTACGGTGTCATTTCAGTACTGGTAGTAGTAACAATTGCTTTGTTTGCTATTGTAGCTTAACCTCTGATTAATCAAGAATATATCTTGTAAAAAAATCTATTTATGTTATACTACAGATAGGTAGTAAAGCGTACAAAATTACCTACAATATAACAAAAAAGGACGAGTTGCCGCTCGTCCTTTTTCTTGCTTATTTTTTACTCTTATTTTGTAACCAATAGCTATAGGTAGTTACAACTAAGGATACAATAAGAGGGGCAAGCAAGGTACCCCAAAGCGTACAAAATAACGCCTCCAATATAACACCTCCTTTCTTCTGGAGGTGATTTTATTATATCATTTTATAATAGATATAAGTGGTTAATTTATATAGAAATACCAACTTTTTGAGGAATTCTTATGAGTGAATTATTAATACGCCCAATTACAAAGGATGATGTACCATCTTGTTTAGATATTTACAATTACGAGGTTGTGAACGGAGTAGCCACCCTTGATCTTGAACCTCGTACGTTGCCAGAATGGCAGGAGTGGTATGAGGCTCATCAAACGTCTGAGCACTGCATTTTTGTAGGAGTTATGGACGATGTTGTGGTAGGTTATGCATCGCTTTCACCATATAGAACAAAGGATGCTTTCAAAAGTACCGTCGAATTATCTATCTACATTCATCAAGAGTATCGCGGCAAAGGCGTGGCGTCTAAATTGATGGCCCATATATTAGAACATGCTAAACAAACGGAAACATTACATACGGTGGTATCTGTCATTACGGCAGGAAATGCAGCTAGTACAGCGCTACATGAACGGTTTGAATTTACCTACTGTGGTCTAACACCGCAAGTTGGTTTCAAACATGGTAAATATCAGGATACCGAAACATACGCATTATTGGTATAATAAAACGTAGATAATAATACATATATAATAATACATATATAAATTAGGAATATTAATTAGATACATTAAATAGATACATTAATTAGATACATTAATAATGTAAAGATGATAGATAAGGGTTCGCTACGGGTTAGGGCGAATAGGGTGATTGAATGAACATGAAAGATGAACGGCAGTTCGTTGGCTATAGTAAGTATCGTAGCCGACTTGTGGACGGTCATGTACATACAGAATTGTGTCCCCATGGTAGTGGTGACCGCACTGCGTTGATGATTGAAAAGGCCATCGAATTGCGCATTGAAAAGGTGTGCCTCACTGAGCATGCACCATTGCCTGCGGGCTTTGCTGCTGAGTACGGTGGCGAAAAAAGGCTTATAACACGGCGTCTTTGAAATTGAATCAAGTAGATTCCTATCTAGAATTAGGCCGTCAATTGCAACGTGCTTATGGCACGCATATCGACATCTCACTTGGCTTTGAAGTGGATTACATTCCCGGCTTTGAGACGGATATTCAAGAGTTCCTCGATCGCTACGGTCCGTTGACGGATGATAATATTTTATCTGTTCACTTTATGGACGGCGTTAATAATGCCTTTTATTGCTTAGACTACAGCCCTAAAGAATTTGAAAAGGGCTTTGGTCCATGGATTCAAAAGCAGTATGAGTTATATTACAAATATTACTCTACCGTGCGCCAAGCTGTGCGCGCTGACCTCGGTGAATATACGCCAAAACGCATTGGTCACTTTGATTTGATTAAGAAATACCAACACCACTTTGGCTTTGAGCGTCACTTAGATCGCCGCAATGCACAGGTGGTAAGCGATATCTTGCATATCATGCGCGTACAAGGGCGCGAATTAGACTACAACATGAGTGGCTTTCTTCAAACCAGACTGTCGTGAAATGTATCCAAGCCGCTTCATCCAAGGCATGGCTGCTGTTATCGGTGTGCCATTTGTACTCGGTTCTGATGCACATAGCGTGGCAGATATAGAAAAAGTTTGGGGATAATTACAAAAGGTCTATACTTGGCTCCGTTCTATGTAACATATGGGTGAAAGTATAGGCCTTTTCTTTGTGCAAATAGTAATTAGATGATTTGATTTCTTTATGAGGAACAGAACGTATGGAGATAATACTTAAAATCCTAACCCTTATTATGTTTATTGGTATACTCTATAATAGTAGACAACGCAAGAAGTATGATGAATGGATATGCCTTTTCTTATAATGAATTAAAAGGCTGTTTTACTTTAAATGATAAGTTTGAAATAACAAATTTGATTTATAATGATGTAGATCTTCTACATCAGGGTGTGTTTGCCCTATAATCTCAATACCTTGTCCCAAGTGGCCGCAGAGGCTGCCTTCGATGATCAAGCGTTCTTGGCGAGAACAGTATCTCAAAATGCAGAGGAACGGGCTAAATGGGAGGCCCTATTTGATGAGTTAGGCATTCACTACTACAAGAGTGAAGCGAATTTTATATTCTTAGAGGCTCCTGATGCGGATGCAGATGGCCTTGCCGATGCGTGGCTAATAGAAGGGTATCAAGTGCGCCGAGGTCAACGAGAAGGTTGGTTGCGCCTTACTATTCCGATGGCTCAAGATGGAGATGTAATGCGTCACATATTAAAACAATTTGTGAATAAATAAATGTAGAATCTATCATATATACTAATAATTTAACCGTTTTGATATCGAATTTCATTCTATAGAATGGAGTTTAGCTTTTACGCAATCTATAGGCAGGACTTTCTTTTTCCTTTGACGAATATATATATCGAAAACAACGTGAATGCGTGAATGTTTGAGCCCTAGTATTTTCTCTAGGGCTCATTAAGGCGGTTGAAAGGAGTTTATTATGATTGCCATTATAGATTATGACGCAGGGAACACATTTAACGTTCAGAAAGCTTTTGCCTACATCGGCCTCGATGCAGTGCTAACAGCGGATCCTGAGGTTATATTAAACGCTGATGGCGTTCTCTTGCCAGGTGTAGGCGCGTATGCATCGGCAGTAGCGGTTCTAAAAGAGCGCGGCTTAGTCGATGTACTTCATGAAGTAGTAAAGCGTGAAATTCCACTATTAGGCATTTGTTTAGGTATGCAATTATTATTTGAGGAATCCGAAGAGTACGGTCCGACTCCAGGTTTAGGTCTTATTCCTGGCAAGGTAAAAGAAATTCCTCGCGATCTTGGTCTCAGTGTACCTCACATGGGCTGGAACAAGAATGTAGTTCATCATCAAGATAGTCCATTTAGTAATGTAGACGATCAATATACCTATTTCGTTCATTCCTATTATGTAGATACAGATCCTGAATATATCATTTCCACAGCTAACTATGGTATCGATGTACCTGGCGTTGTTGAACGTGGCAGAGTGTATGGAATGCAATTCCATCCTGAAAAAAGTGGTATCGTAGGTCTGAATTTGTTGCGTACGTTTGGTAATATTACAGAAGCTTACGCAGACTCAAAAAAATAGGAGGACGACTGAATGTTAGCAAAACGTATTATCCCTTGCCTTGGTGTGGCGAATGGCCGCGTACAGAATGGCGTACAATTCCGTGATATGGTTGACGCAGGGGATCCAGTAGAATGTGCAGAACGTTATGAAATACAAGGCGCAGATGAGCTTGTATTATTAGATATTACGGCTACAACAGAGGGTCGTAAAACTTTCACAGATATGGTTCTTAAATCCTCTGATAAGGTATTTATGCCACTTACTGTTGGTGGTGGGATAACCTCTGTTGAGGATATGACGGCTCTTATGAAAGCTGGTGCGGATAAGATTTCCATTAATACCGCCGCTTTGGCTAATCCATCCCTTATTACAGAAGGGGCTAAGAAGTTCGGTAATCAAGGCATCGTTGTATGTCTTGATGTAAAGTATAATCCATTTGAAAAGGTATGGTATGCCTATGGACATGGATGTTCTAATGATGAAGGGGCGCAATGTAGAAATGCTCTTGAATGGGCGAAAGAGGCTGTAGAACGCGGTGCAGGTGAATTGTTGGTAACGAGCATCGATAGACATGGCACAGGCCTTGGCTTTGATATTGAATTATACCAAGCACTAGCCGAAGTAGTAGATGTGCCAGTAACGGCTTTCGGCGGTGCAGGTAATGTACAACATTTTGTGGATTTATTTACAAAAACTAATGTAACAGGTGCTCTTGCTGGCATATTGTTACACAATAAAGTGTTAACTATAAAAGATATTAAGAAGGCTCTCCACGAAGCTGGTATCGTGGTAAGACTATAGATATAAACTATTTTTCTACACTTATTAAGGCATTCTCCTATGTGGAGGATGCCTTTTTGTTATGTCTTTAAGTTATAGAGGGCTTTCAAAATGACTAAATAGTAGTTGACACTCTCATGATTAGTTATACAATGAATGTGTAAGTACTAACATTTTTACAATCCAAAGTGGCATGGAAACATAAGTTTTTATCAGAATTTTCATATACACCATGTCACGAAACAAATGGAGGTGTTTATATGGTTATGAATGGTATTTACTTAGTTATTGCCTCCGCGTGTATTCTGATTTTAGCGTACCGCTTTTATGGGGCTTTCATAGCGGCTAAGGTGTTGACCTTGGACCAATATCGTCCGACGCCGGCTATGATTCACAACGATGGTCACGATTACGTGCCAACTAACAAATGGGTAACCTTTGGTCATCACTTTGCAGCTATTGCAGGTGCAGGCCCTCTCGTAGGTCCTGTTATTGCAGCCCAGTTCGGGTATTTGCCTGGTGCCTTATGGATCCTTATCGGCTCCGTATTAGCCGGTGCTGTACATGACATGGTTATCTTGTTCGCTTCAGTTCGCTATGACGGTAAGTCAATCGCGGATATTGCGCGCGAAGAAATCAGTAAACTAGCTGGTTTCGGTGCTATGCTTGCTACCTTGTTCCTATTGGTTATTACCCTCGCTGGTATGGCCGTAGTAGTAGCGAATGCATTGCATAACTCTCCTTGGGGATTCTTCTCCGTATTCGCTACAATTCCAATTGCTATTTTTATCGGTATTTATTTAAAATGGTTGCGTCCTGGTAAAATCCAAGAGGCTACTATCATTGGTGTAGCGTTAATCTTCGTAGGCATTATCTACGGTCCTAACATCGCGGCTAGCGAATATGCTTCTTGGTTCACGTACGACCTGCAAACTATTGAAATCATGCTTGCTGTGTATGGCTTCTTTGCAGCAGCATTGCCAGTATGGTTATTGCTCGCTCCTCGTGATTATCTATCTACATACCTTAAAATCGGTACAATTGGCGCCTTGGCTCTCGGTATTATCATAGTAATGCCTGAAATTCAAATGCCAGCTGTTACTCCATATATCTGGGGCGGCGGTCCTGTATTGAAAGGTTCTGTGTTCCCTTACATCTTCATTACTATCGCATGTGGTGCGTTATCTGGTTTCCATACAGTAATTGCTACAGGTACAACACCTAAAATGCTTACTAATGAAAGAGAAATCTTACCTATCGGTTATGGTGCGATGTTAACAGAAGGTTTCATCGCTATGATGGCGTTGATTGCAGCCACTGCATTGCATCCAGACGATTACTTCGCTATTAACTCCACAGTAGAATCCTTTAAAGCACTAGGTCTTCAAGTACATGAATTGCCAGCATTGTCCGCAATGGTTGGGGAAGACTTGATGCACCGTCCTGGTGGCGCCGTATCCCTTGCAGTAGGTATGGCTCATATCTTCTCCAGATTGCCTAACATGGATCACTTGATGGGTTACTGGTATCACTTCTGTATCATGTTCGAAGCCTTGTTCATCATGACTTTGATCGATGCTGGTACTCGCGTAGGTCGTTACTTGCTTCAAGAATTATTAGGTCATTTCCATCCTAAGTTCAACGACCAACATTGGGCTCCTGGCGTATATGGTTGTGCAGCTTTGATTTGTATCTTGTGGGGCTACCTAGTTCTACAAGGTAACATTGGTATTATCTGGCCTCTATTCGGCGTATCTAACCAATTATTAGGTACTATGACATTGGCTGTAAGTACTACTGTTATTATGCGACTTGGCCGCAAACGCTATGCATGGGTTACAGGTATTCCATGTATCCTAATGGCCATCGTTGCGATTGCTGCAGACTTTGAAAACGTATTTAATAGCTATATCCCAGCTGGTAAATGGATTCTAGTAGCATTCAGTGCTGCGATGTTCCTCATGATCCTTATCGTATTAGTAGAAGCAGTACGCAGCTGGATTCGCTTGTCCAATATTCCTCAAGACTATCGCACTCAAGAAGAAATTGAAGCAGAAAGCCTTGTAAAATACGGCAAAGGCGTAAAAGCGTAATTTCCTTAACTTGGGCGTCAATTCTTAAGCTATTAGCATTAGGTTGATGGGGCCCAACTCTAACTCGACATTTAAATTAAAAAGCGTTGTCTATACCTTCTTCGCTCCAAAGCGAGCTAAGTCGCTCATACGGTATAGGCAACGCTTTTTATTACGTTTAGTAAACATTAGTCCCATCAACCTATGTATACCTTGAAGTCTCATATATGATGCCCAATGTGAATTGAAATGTACGTAAATAGATATTTAATTTTACTGCTTTCCCCTTAATGCTTCAGAGCCCTATTATTAGCATTTAGAGAATAGTTTTATTTTGATTGGACATCTTCAACATGATATAATAAGGCTATGAAACATTATATACGTTCTTATTGGACAAAATATAAACAATTGTATAAGAAAGGTCTTAAAGGCCTTGCTGCTTTTCTTGCCATAGGAGCCATTGTTTTCTTTGTACTTGCCACTATTGCTAGTCGCGGAATGGGCGTTATCTTTAATGAGGTTATGGCTCGCCAGACTATGATGCGAGGTACTGTTACTGTGGAAAGTTTATCTGCCACACCTTGGGGGACACTATCCTTTACTGATTTAGTATGGACGGATCCAGATGGGCGGAGATTAATAACAGTTCCAGATGGTAAGATACGAGTTAACATGTGGGACGTGGTGACACGTAACTTCAAAGCGTCTGCTATTAATGGTATTGAGCTAAACGATGCGGTCATCGTTGTCGATTTGGACGAGAATAATCGGCTGGATTTCGTTCCTGCCTCACCAGATGTAAAGAAACCTCTTAATGAGGTCGAACCGCGTCCAAAACCACCGAAAAAGACTACACAAGAACGACAAGAGGAACTAGGCAATAAGGTGCGTAACTTTAATTGGCAAGGGCAACACTTAGATCTTAAGATTAGACTTAGAAATAGCCAACTAGAGGTATTTAACAGAAATCGTCACTATGTGATGAAAGATGTAAATGCCCGGATTGATCTAGATAGTAATCGTGCTGTACACATCGATATGGAGACGGGCAAATTTGGTGGCACTGCTATTGGTGACGGTCTTGTTTTAAAAGGCCGGATAGACTTAAAAGATGTGCTAAAACATCGTATGCCTCAGTTAGATTTACAGTTTGATGTGAAAGGTGTGGACCCCGCCTCTCTTGGTTTTGGCGATGATATTCACGATGCTATGACCTTGCTGACGCGAGTAACAGGTGATTTTAATCGACCGTTGGCTAAAGGCCGTGTAACGATGCCTATTTTACGTATTCCTGCGCTTACCTTTGAAAACGTAGTGGGTGATGTGACGTACCAAGATGGCATTTTAAATTTTGAAAATGTTAATGCTAATGTATATAGTGGCAAATTAGAGGCAAAAGGTGTATATAATCTAGATACAAGAGCCTATACAATTACAGGCGTAGCCAAGGATTTAGATAGTAGTGAAGCCCTTAAAACACCTGAATTTGTTGTACCGGTGTCGGCTAATTTGAACTTTAAAAGCGAAGGCATGCCTCGTGATATGGAGGTGTGGGGTAATTTCTGGTCTGGTGAAGGTCACTATATGCTCATACCGATCCAAAGCATTACTGGGAACTTTCACAATAAGGGGCGGCATCTGTCCTTTAGTGATGTGAAGGTGAATACGAATATTACGACCATTTCTACAGATGCGTTGCGCATCGATAATGGGCAGCTCACCATGGGGCCTCTTAACATTATATCCCATGGGGGGAGTAATTTTATCCTCTACGACGAGTCCTTCGATGAGATTGATGAGAACATGGATCGTATTAAAGCAGGGATGAAGCAAGCTGGTGAAAATAGTAAGCGTGCCTCTGATTCAGCTAAAGGTATAGATAGTATCAAGGTTCCCGATGATGTAAAAGAATCTATTGGTGATGTAAAACGCCAAATGGATGAGGTAAAAGATGCTTTCAAAGGTATCAAAATAAAGTGATAAATGAAAGATAAATGATATTAACTCTCTTTCATTGTGCGTTTATGTAGATAGTTTATAATAAATCTCCGTTATCATAATTTTTGATATAATACTTTTGTGTTATTTGGAGGTTTTTTATGAAAGCATCAAAACAATTCTCTATCGTTTTGGCCGCAGCTGTACTTGCTTTTGGCGCTGTTACAGTAGCACCACAACAAGCAGACGCTTCTTATGGCTACAAATATACTGATTCCCAACGTCCACCAGTATCTACTCCAACAGGTTATGTTAATCCAGCCATGGGTTCTACAGTAACTGTTACAGATCCTGCACCTACTACAAATAAATTGACTACTCCTAAAGCTAGTACTACTATTGAAAACATTACTGTGACTAATGTTGCACCAAAATACTCTGATTACAATGATATTGCAGCATACTCTCTAGCAGTAGCTGACTATTTCATGGCGAAGATTATGGCTATATATGGTAATGGTAATACAGCTCTTAACCGTTATGGTTTTGGCAGATAATATAGCCATCAAATTTAGTAAAACTAATTTCGGATAACTATATATGCTATATAATAAAAAGGTCCCGTATGGGACCTTTTTATTTGCATAAATTTTTTAATGCGTTGAGAGCTTGCTCAACAATCTCTTAATTTCGGTTATCGATCTAATCCGTTAGCACGTTGGTATTCAGATTTGTCTGTAGATTGAGCTTGATCGTCTGTAGTTACAGTATCTTTAGCTAAGGATTTCTTAATTTTAATAAGAGGTTTTTCTGTAGCCTTTGGAATCTTCTTTTTTCTTTACATCATTTTGAGATGGTGGCAAGAATGTGTTGAGTTCATTCTTGTGAGTTACCTCTGTATTTGTAGTAGATGCTAATTGTGCGCGTTGAGGGGCGATGAAGATTTCGTCCTTTGTAATTTTTACATCGTTCAATAATAATTTGAATACTTGAGGTTTTACAAAGATAGTACCATCTACCTTGCGAGCTGCAGGCAAGAAGGATTCAGAAGTATCAAGGTTGATAATCTTCAATTTGCCATGGCGCACTACCTCTGCAGAATCAGGTTGGATAGCTAATGTAGCGATATTCATGTCTACTAATGCTGTTTTAGTAGGCTCATCCCATGCTACTTTATAGCCCAATGCTTCAGAGACTTGGCGCAATGCTACGAGCGGTTGACCATCTACATAAATTACATTTTGTTGACCGTTGATAGGCTCAACAACCTTGCCATCTACATTGATATGATGGGCAGTTGTTACGGATGCTGGCTTTTCAAGATTCATAGCTGGACCAGGATTCTCCATGCCAATAGCCGCCTGTGCAGGCTGTACCGTGCCAAATGTGAAAGCTAATGCACCTACAGCGATGCTAGATAAAATGAGCTGTTTTAATTTCATAAGTGACCTCCATAAGGTGTTATATTTCTCTGAATGTATTAACATTACCAAATGTATATGAAAATTTTATTATAAACTTAAATTTTATACAATTAATATGTTGTTGTGATACTGTTAAACTAGTTTATCCATAAGACTCAGTCTTTTAGCACTCAGTTATTCAGTACTCAGTTTTCGTAGTGCTTTATGGTACAAAATCATATTTCTATATAAGTTGTGTATTCTTTTATATGCTATAATTAAGTGTTACATGAATTATTTAATATATCTTAATATAGAGTTATAGCGTTTATAGAAAGAGGTTCCTTATGGCATCCGGCAGATCTGAAAAAGAGTTACAAGGGGTAACGATGTTAGGTCACAAGACCGATTACCCTACTGATTATGCACCACAGGTGTTAGAGGCGTTTGATAACAAACACCCAGACAATGATTACTTTGTTAAGTTTAACTGTCCTGAGTTCACTAGCTTGTGCCCTATGACAGGTCAACCAGATTTTGCGACAATCTACATTTCTTATGTACCAGATAAGAAAATGGTAGAGTCCAAGTCTTTGAAATTATACCTATTTAGTTTCCGCAATCACGGGGACTTTCACGAGGACTGTATCAACATCATCATGAAAGATCTCATCAAGTTGATGGATCCTAAGTACATCGAGGTGTGGGGCAAGTTTACGCCGCGCGGTGGTTTGTCCATCGATCCATACGCAAACTACGGCAAGCCTGGTACAGAGTGGGAAAAGACTGCAAAAGAGCGCCTTCATTTCCACGACATGCAGCCTGAGCGCGTAGCATACCGTTAATATGGCATACGAATATTTAACAATGGTCACATCGTTTATAATGTTTTTTATGATTGGTGTGACCTTGTCTATACACCCTGCGTCGATTATGGTAGGGACGAATACCTATATAGAATCACAAACCAAATGGACTCGATGGAACGGATATATCATTCTTTGTGCTGCTCCTATTTGTTATGGATATTTTCCTAACAAATGCTATATATCTAGCCTTTTACGATATATATGGCAATCTTATGAACATAGGCCATCTCGATGTTAATTTTATGGATATTTTCTTTAGTGAAAGTTTCCAAATCGTTGTAGCTGTCTTGTTTTTTCTCGTGTTATTCCAAGTTTTGGGGCTCGTCGATGTAGCCCATGGTGAAAGAAATCTATCCTTTCACTACAGCCAAGTAGAGGCGGGCAAGGAGCCGCCATCTTGGATGGAGCGATACATGGAACGTGGGAAGGGTTCGCTGGGGGCAAGTATAATAGGACACCTATACATGCTGTGGATGACCAAGAGGAGTATGTGGACATATATTGTCTGCATTGTGTGGTTCAAGGTACTTGCTATATTAGTCAATGTACTAGTTTCACCTGTTATAAACCGCATTATGCACACCAATAATGAACTAGCAACACATGTGATTCTTGATCCTTATATTATTTCTTATGTAGTGGCGGGCTTCTTATGGGGCCATGTGGCGTTACATCATGACTTAAGTAAAGCATATAGATTGGCAAAGAGCGTTGTCATATCCTTAGTTCCTCGTTTAAGTGTATTGATGGGGGCTGTTCTCTTTATTGGATTATCTTTAGCCATCATATTCGTGCCTATCACGTGGGATGTGGTGGTGGACGTGCTTACAAGTAAATAGATGAACCTTGTTATTTCCTGTGTTTTTTGGGTTTTAAAAGTTATTCTCATTCTATTGACAATGAATTGATTCAGGTGTTAGAGTATGGTTGTATTAATCAGAATACATAAATGTTTATACCTAGTGTATAGTGAGTAACAAGGTGAAATACATATCGTCCTTGGGATATTCCTGAGGGCGATTTTTATCATCTGTCGCTAGAGGGAGGATCAGATGAGCATAGTAACAAATCAAACAACTGAACTGATTGGTAAAACTCCGGTATATCAATTACCAAATACAAATATTTATGTAAAACTTGAAAAATATAATGTAGGTGGCTCTGTGAAAGACCGTGCCGTTCTTGGCATGTTACAAGATGCCAAGGAGAAAGGCCGCATCCATGAGGATAGCATCATCGTAGAGGCTACAAGCGGTAATACAGGTATTGCTCTTGCCATGGTGGGCGCTATCTTACATATTAAAACTGTAATTATTATGCCTGAAAGCATGAGTAAAGAACGTCGTGAACTTATCAAGGCGTACGGTGCACAGCTCATCTTAACACCAAAAGAAACGGGCATGAAGGGTGCTCTTGAACGAGCAAATGAAATCTTAGAGAAATATCCTAATGCGTTTACCTTGGGCCAATTTGTAAATCCTGCGAATCCAGATATGCATTACCGTACTACGGGCGCTGAAATCGTGGAGCAAGTGCCGAATGTAGACGTATTTGTAGCAGGTATCGGTACAGGTGGTACTTTCACAGGTGTTACCAGACGATTGAAAGAGCATAATCCGAATCTGAAAGCTATCGCAGTGGAACCAACAGGATCTCCGGCCATTACAGAGGGCAAGGGTGGTCCTCACAAAATCCAAGGCATTGGTGCTGGTTTTATTCCTGAAAACTTTGACCAAAGTTTGATGGATGGCGTACAAACTGTGAGCGATGAAGAGGCCTTTGGCGAAGTGCAAACCTTTATGCGTGAAAGCGGCATTTCTATTGGGCTTTCAGCGGGGGCAGCCATCGTAGCAGCAAAACGTATTGCTCAAGACATGCCAAATGCGAATATCGTTGTCATCGCTCCAGATGGGGTGGAAAAATACCTATCTCTCTTAGATTTTGCAAATAATGAATACGTAAAGTAACGGATTTCGCATAGATAAAACATCTTATGTATAGGAATACAGACCACATATGTTGTATACTATATATTATATGTATGAGTAGAGTTATTTGAGATGGAGTCACTATGATGCAAGGATTGCGCGAATTATGGGGCAAAATTCAATATAATATTAAGCGCGTAATGGATTCTGACCCAGCCGCAACAAGCGTGTGGATGGTCATTTGGACGTATCCGCATATTACGGCCTTGTTCTGGCATTTCTTTGCGCACCGCCTCTATAAGGCGGGATGGCCAACCTTGGCTCGTCGAGTGGCATTACATTCTCGTCACGTAACGGGCATTGAAATTCACCCAGGTGCAACGATCGGCCGTGGCCTATTTATTGACCATGGTATGGGCGTTGTGATTGGTGAAACTGCCATCGTAGGCGATAATGTAACATTATTCCATCAAGTAACGTTAGGCGGTATGTCCTCTAAACAGGAAAAACGCCATCCAACCATTGAAGACGAAGTACTTATCGGTACAGGCACGAAAATCTTAGGTGATATTACGATTGGGGCTCGCACAAAAATCGGTTGTAACCTTGTTATTAAACATGATATTCCTAAAGACATGGTTATCTTTGAAACGGATCCGGAAAATATGTATGTCCGTAAACCTCGTCGTACTAATAACGGTAAGGCTGAGGAAAAGAAAATCCCCGATGACTACATAGAATACTATATTTAATATAGTAGTAAATAAATAATATAAACCGCTAACTATTAGAGACTCTAGTAGTTAGCGGTTTTTTATTGACAATGCCTTATTGGGTATGATATGATTACCCAGTAAAGCATGGAGGATTACTCAAGAGGCTGAAGAGGACGGTTTGCTAAATCGTTAGGGCGGGTTACCGTCGCTAGGGTTCGAATCCCTAATCCTCCGCCATGCAAAGACCTTACATCAACCGATGTAAGGTCTTTTTGTATACTATGATTTAATTTTATAGGCCCTGTTATTGCAAGGATTCAAGTGAATCTAGGGCCTAATAGTTATTGTATTACACAGGTGTGTAAGGTTATAGAGTTGACGTATCACAAGGGTACTCATATAATAGATTGTATAAAATGTAATTTTAAGGAGACTCTTATGAATACAAAATATACACGTCAAATGAATGTTATCCGTCGTGCATTAGGCATTGGCGCATTGTGCTTAGTAGCCTCTGTTGGTTTCGTTCACGCTGAAAGTATTGCTATTCCAAGCGCACGTCCTATGATTGATGGTATCGGTGCTGATGTAGAGACAATTAGCAGCTCTACTAAAGTACAACACCATGTAAGTGCAGATGTTGTAACGCCAAATGATTGGACATATACGGCACTACAAACGCTTATCAAACATGGTGCTGTTACTGATACACATGGCTTTGCTTTTGATGGTACAAGCTATACAAAAGATGAGCTCATGCCTCTTATTGATGAGGTGGTAACAAAACGTGAGCAAATGAACGAAAATGATCGCCAATATGCGTTGCGTATTTACCGAGAAAATATGCGTGATGTAATGGATTATCGCATTGCACGCGATAAGAAAATCACCGAAGAGCGTCGTCAAAAATTAGACGCAAAACGGGCTGAAAAGGCTAAGAAATCTGGCAAGACTTACCACGTGTCTCAAGAACAACAAGAGGCCCTTGATAAGGCTAATGATGAAGTAGCGAAACCAGAAGAGCGTGCCTTAACAGATGAGCAAATCAAAGAAAAAATGAAGAAATTTAAAATTGATGACTCTCGCGTTAAGGTAAATAACGAAGTACGCATACGTTACGCTGGTTCCAAAGATAAGAAGTCCAAAACAGATGCGCGCATGCAAACGGAGATGACCTTTACTCTATAACCCTTAATTAGGAGTTATATTGCCTATCATTATCTTCTTGCAGCTCTTCATGGCAAGTAGCCCTATAAACAAATGATAACTATCTCTACAAACAAATGATAACTATAAAGGGACCGCTTCGGCGGTCCTTTTTCTATTGATGCATCTATGTTTATATATCTATATTTATTTATCTATCTATCTATGTTTATGTACCTATTTATCTATCTATATTTATGTATCTATTATGTAAAAAGTGTATCTTTAAATACCCAAGAGGGGTATAAAGTATGGTACAATTAAGGATAGTGTAATATCTGTTGGGATTGTTCCTAGCAGTGTGATATATGGAAATTAGGAGGACCTAATGGCAAACGAAGTTAAATTACAAGATGCAATGCAATCTGATTTTACTGCTGTCGTAAGCGACATTGCAGAGGAATTATTGGCGCGCCTTAATATTGACGAGGACGGTTCTGTTATCGACATGTTCCAAACTGGTTCCTTTGATCCTTGGCAATTATTCGTCTTCTTCGGTGCTTTAGAAAAAGCTCTCGTTGAGTACAGAACGGATAAACGCAAGAAAACAGTTATCGTTCATGCTCAACCTGAGGCTCTTCTTGGTATTGGCCGCGTAGTGACACCTGTATCTACTATGCTTGAGCATGTGTTGATGTCTCGCTTGAACGACATGAGCGAAGGTCGATTGGAAACAGGTATGCTTACTGTATCTGCTGGAAGCATCGACTACGAAGGTGTTAATCTAAAAGGCCGCCACGTTGTGATCGTATGTGACCTTGTAGATGAAGATTCAGATTACCTCAAAGAATGTATTAATTTATGTAAAGAAATGAAAGCTAGCCACGTTGTGGCAGTGCCTCTCATGTTGTGGAACCCTGAGTTGATCGACAACTTAACAGAGGAAACTATCAAGGCGGAATTATCCCATGAAAATCGTCCTCTCTCCTAGTAAGACAAAAACAATTACTAATGCTACTAGCAACGCAGTCAATCATGCAGTTCGAGACGGACAATTTCAGCCGCACCTTACACAAGAAATCATAAAACATGTCCGATCTCTCGATGTAACGGCTCTTGGGAAGGCTTTAAAGCTAAAGGATGATAAGGCACAGGCGTTCTTTTTGATTTTCTATCAAGCTTTTGAGTCCCAGCCAGTAGGTATTGCTTGTGAAAGCTACGATGGTATTGCTTTCAAATATTTAGACTGGCAGAACTTGTCTGATGAGGCCAAGGCCTTTGGTAAAAGCCATCTCGTTGTGATGTCTGCGTTGTACGGCGTCGTAGAGCCTACGATGGGCGTGCGCGATTATCGGCTTGATATGGTTGATAAGGTAGGCATTAACCTATACGACATATGGCGGGAAACGGTGGATGCATACTTTCACAAGGAAGATTGGATCCTAAACCTAGCATCTAAAGAATATGCCAAAATGGTGAACCATCCGAAGGTGGTAACCGTTGAATTTTGGGAGTTACGAGGCGATGCATTTAAACAGATGAGTACGTCCTCAAAAATGAGTCGCGGTGTGATGGCTCACGAATGTTTATCAGCACAAGTGAAACATGTGTGTGATTTACCGCGCGAAGTGAATGGGTTTATCTGTGTTACTGACATAGATTCCATTACTATACCAAGCGAATCGATGACGGTTCGTTATGAAAGGAAGTGATTGTTTGCAAGTGCAAGATATTCTCGGAAAAGACCTCGTCGGCGATGAATGGCTGACCGAGGAAGAATTGCGATTTCTCATGTCTGTAACTGATGAAGATGAGTTGCAGTTAATATATAAAAAGGCTTACGAAGTGAAGGCGAAATATGTACAGCCTGTAGCGTATTATCGGGGTCTTATCGAGTTCTCGAACCGATGCATTAAGAATTGTAATTACTGCGGTATCCGTCGTGAAAATGACAAGACGGAACGCTTTGATATGAATCGTGAAGACATCATCAAGATGGCTCAGTGGGCGTATGACCATGAATATGGTTCTATTACACTCCAATCTGGTGAACGCTGTGATGATGCCTTCGTTGATTATGTGGTAGATCTTATTCGCGATATTAAGGCCATCGGCGATGGTTCCCTAGGCATTACGATGTGTGTAGGGGAACAAAGCGAAGAGGCGTACTGCCGCATGCGTGAAGCTGGCGCTAGCCGTTATTTATTGCGCATTGAAACGACTAATAAAGAGTTATACCACAAAATTCATCCTCAAGATGAATTGCACTCCTTTGAAACGCGCGTAGAATGCTTACGCCGTTTGCGCCGCGTAGGCTTCCAAGTAGGTACGGGCGTTATGATTGGCCTCCCTGGTCAAACGGAAGAAGATCTCGTGAACGATATCTTGTTCTATCGCGACATGGATATCGACATGATTGGCATGGGGCCTTATGTAGTGCATCACGATACGCCACTAGGCCAAGAGGCTCTAGCGATGGGCATCGATGATGAAGCGGGCAAGCTCCGCCGCGTTCAACTAGGTCTTAAGATGATTGCGTTGACACGCTTGTTCTTGAAAGACGTAAACATTGCTGCTACCACAGCATTGCAAGCACTGGATAAACTGGGCCGTGAAAAAGGTTTAGCCGCTGGGGCAAACATTTTGATGCCTATCATTACGATTCCTGAACACCGTGCAAAATACTTGCTATACGATAATAAACCTTGCGTAGATGACAATGCAGAACAATGTAAAGACTGCTTGACGCGCCGCGTTATGTCCATCGGTGATACTGTAGGATGGAAACAAAATGGTGATTCCAAACACTACGGTAAACGGACAGGAGAATTTTAGATTTATATAGTCCTCTTTTTTCGATAAAATTTTTCGGAAAAAGAGGACTTTTCTATTGAAGTGTCGAAATGTATTAGCAAAAGCCGTAATTTGCCAATAAGGAGGCGATTCCGATGAAAGAGTACAGTAGTGATAAAATTAGAAACGTTGCTGTTGTTTCCCACGATGGTGCAGGTAAAACAGCTCTTGTTGAATCCTTGTTGTTAACCTCTGGTGCGGTTGATTTCGTAGGTAAAGGCCAAGATAATAAACATATCATGGACTTTGAACCAGAAGAAATCAAACGTAACGTAACTATCCAGTTGGGCATGGCTCCATGTGAGTGGCATGACCATAAGGTTAACTTCGTAGACACTCCAGGTTACAATGAATTCCATGGTGAAGTTCGTGCTGCTTTGCGTGCGTGTGATGGTATGTTAATGGTACTATCCTCCACATCTGGTGTAGAAACTGACACAGTTCGCGCATGGGATTATGCCGTTGAATTACAAATGCCACGTATGGCATTTATCAATAAAATGGATGTAGATGGTGCCGACTTCTTCGGTACTATTGAAAGAATGCGGGAATTATTTGGCAAAGGCATCATGCCATTGCAGATTCCTATCGGTGAAGGCGCCAACTTTGAAGGCGTCGTAGACGTAGCAAAAATGACTGCGTTTACTTATAAGGACGGCCAACCAACTGAAATCGCTGTACCAGCTCACCTTATCGAAAAGGCTCAAGAAATTCGGGAAATGACCGTAGAAGCCGCGGCTGAAGGTAGCGATGAATTGTTGGAAAAATATTTAGAAGGCGAAGAGTTATCCTTAGATGAAATTCGCCAAGGCTTGCGTGAAGGTATGATTAGTGGCCGTGTGTGCCCAATCATGTGTGGTAGTGCCACATCTCGTATTGGCTTAGATCAAGTATTGGATCGTATGATCCGTTACATGCCAGATGCAACTAAAAAGGTTATGACCGCAACTGATGCAGAAACTGGCGAACAACGGGCAATACATGTAGATAAACCATTAACTGCATTCGTATTCAAAACGTTGTTAGACCCATTCGCAGGCAAACAAAGCTTTGTACGTATCTTCTCTGGTGAACTCAAAGAAGGCGACCGCCTCTTTGATGTAAATCAAGGCGTAGAAGAAAAATGGGGCAAGATGGTTACCCTTATCGGGAAGCAACAAATCCCTGTATCCTCTGCTAAAGCTGGCGATATCGTAGTGATACCGAAATTGGCTAATGCTAAGACTGGGGATACATTAACTGCTCCTGACTTTAAAGTAACATACGATGCTATCCGTTTCCCTCAACCTCTATACACAGTGGCTATGGAGCCAGTGAAAAAAGGTGAGGAGGAAAAATTAGCTAGTGCTGTTCTTAAGGTAGCAGAAGAAGATCCTACTTGCGTAGTAGTGAAAAATGCTGAGGCCCGCCAATTACAAATCGATTGTATGGGCGAGGTACATCTCGAGCATATTCTCAATAAAATGGACCGCAAATACGGCGTACAAGCTAAACTTGTGACTCCATACATTCCATACCGCGAAACTATCAAAGGCTCCGCTGAAACCGAGTCTAAATATAAAAAACAAAGTGGCGGTCATGGTCAATATGGTCACGTTAAGATTCAAGTGGACCCATTATACGATGGAAGCGAATTTGCATTCGTAGACAAAATCTTTGGTGGTGCTGTACCTAAACAATACATACCAGCAGTGGAAAAGGGTGCCAAAGAAACCCTAGATAAAGGCTTAATTGCGGGATATCCTATGATTGGCGTGCAAGTGACACTCTTGGATGGATCTTACCACAGTGTAGACTCCTCAGAGTTAGCATTCAAAGTAGCTACGTCACAGGCTATCAAGGATGTAATTCCTAAGGCGAAACCAGTCCTATTAGAACCAATCTATGAAGTTAACGTGTTTGCACCAGATGCTTTCATGGGCGATATCATGGGTGATTTAAATAGCCGTCGAGGTCGTGTATTAGGCATGGAACAAAGTGAAAGAACAGGTATTTCTGTTGTTAAAGCGCAAGTACCATTGGCTGAAATGGCCGATTATGTGACTGCATTGCGCTCTATCACTCAAGGACAAGGCGTATTTAACCGTCAGTTCCATACTTATGAAGAGGTTCCACATAAGCAAGCGGAAGAAATTATCGCTGCTCATAAACCTCAAGAATAATGTAAGACCATGTCCACGTACTGTATGTAATACAGTTAGAATCACTACAACTGAATAAACAATTGCATATTGTAACAACTTCATATGTAAAATTTCATAGCATAACAATTGACGAAAGTCATAAATCTGAATAGTATTTTACACTGGCCCTCCATATATGTAGCGTATGGAGGGCTTTTACTAGTCCTTTGTGTATATATGTGCTAACATAGAGGGTAAATATAATTACAACCGTGTGCTTACTATATAAAATAGATAGTGTGAAAGGATCGTATATGTTTTTCTCTAGTATTACTGCAGATTACACAAAAATGGGATATCCTAAAGCCATCGTACGGGCTTTGGATTTCTTGAAAAATACAGATTTGAAAGCATTGCCTGGTGGTCGTCATGCCATTGAAGGGGACATGATGTACGCCAATGTAGACGATGTAGAAACAAAATTGTTTGAAACTACAAAACCTGAGTCTCATCGCAACTATGTAGATATTCAATTCATGGTAGATGGGGAAGAAAATATGGGCTTTTTCGTAGATAAAGGCCTCGTAAAGCCTGTGGAGTCTTATCCAGATCGTGATTGCTATTTCTACCCAAACGAAGCTGTCGATGAAGGCCAAATCCATTGCCCAGAAGGGTACTATACAGTATTTTTCCCATCCGATATCCATCGCCCGCTACTTGCTGTAAACGATAAGCCTATTAAAATCCGTAAGGTCGTTGTAAAGGTTCACGTATCCTTGCTCGGTGAGTAGTATGAAGCGATATGAAATTATAGGTGTTTTACTAACCCTATTAGGTGCGGTTCTATGGGGCGTATCGGGTGCATCAGTACAGTTTCTAAGCAATTTTAGGGATATGAACTTAGAATGGCTAGTGACCATGCGATTAATTACAGCTGGGCTATTGACTGTACTCTATGCTTGGTTTAAATATGGTAATTCCATCTTTAATGTCTTTCGTAGTTTGAAAGATACAGTAGGTTTAATCATTTTTGGCGTATTTGGTATGGCCTTATGCCAATATACATACTTTAAATCTATTGCCTTAGCTGGAGCTGGTATTGCAACGGTACTACAATACTTGGCACCGTCTATGATTATTATTTATTTGCTAGCTCGTTATGGTAAACGTCCGTCTAAAGGCGAAATTATTTCCGTTATACTTGCATTAGTAGGCACCATATGCCTGATGGGGAACGATGGCTTGTCTATTGAAAGCTTCCCGCTCACAGTGCTTGTATGGGGGCTACTATCTGCTGTAGGTGTCGCTGTATATAGTCTTTCTCCTGTGGATTTACTATATAAATATGGAACCTTGCCGATTGTAGGCTTCGGTATGCTTATGAGTGGTATTGTTGCTGCCATATTGTTCCATCAACCTAATTCGTATGCGATGTGGGATGTATGGACCGTTATTGGTTGTTTCAATGTTGTCTTTCTTGGGACCATCGTATCCTTTAATGCTTACTTGGAAGGTGTTAAACGAATAGGTGCGGTGCCAGGATCCATCTTGTCATCTATTGAACCGATTTCGGCAGCTTTCTTTGGATGGGCTCTTTTAGACAATCAATTTAGTCTATTAGGACTAATTGGCATGGCCATGATCATTGCCAATGTTATTATTATTGCTTTAGAAAAACGTAAATAATTTATAGATGATTGATTTAGGTTAGCCTATATTGATTTAAACATATCTATAATTTAATGTTAGAGGTTTCATCTCTGCGTATTGCAGAGGTTGGGACCTCTTTGCTATTATGATACATATTGTGAAAGTATTCGTCATGGAGGGGCGTATGGAGGAAAAACAATGGAAGGGCATGGGCCTTGCCATTATGGGAGCTCTGTTTTGGGGGCTTTCAGGCACATCTGTACAATTTCTTGAAAATGCAAAGCACATCAATGTGGAGTGGCTATTAGAGGCGCGCTTACTTATAGCAGGTATTCTAACTATTGTATTAGCCTATATACAAGAGGGGAAGCGTGTTTTCTCTATCTTTAAAGAGCCGAAAGACATAGGAAAGCTACTGATTTTTGGCATATTAGGGATTGCCATGGTGCAGTATGCGTACTTTAGAGCCATCGCTATTTCAGGGGTTGGGGTGGCTACAGTGCTTCAATATGTAGCACCGACGATGATTATTATTTACCTATTTTTACGGTATTTTAAAAAGCCATCTATACCAGAGCTATTTTGTATTTTGCTTGCTATGGTTGGTACCGTTTGTATTGTCATGCAAGAGGGCTTAGATATGTCGTCCTTCAACGAAGAAGCCTTGTTCTGGGGTCTCGTATCGGCGGCCAGTATTTGTATTTATACATTACAGCCCATTGAGCTTTTAAAAACATATGGCACTACGTCTGTAGTTGGTTTTGCCATGTTTATCTGCGGCATCTTGTCTGTTGCCATGTTCCAACAATTTGAATCTGAAGCTATTTGGGATGGTATGACGTGGCTGGGGTTATTTGCCATCATTATACTTGGTACAGTGGTATCCTTTAATGCCTATATGGAAGGGGTAAAGCTCATTGGGGCCGTACAAGGTTCTATACTTTCATCCTTAGAACCAATATCCGCTGCCTTATTTGGGTGGGCACTTCTCGGAAATGAATTTACCCTCATCGGTATCTTTGGCATGATCTGTATTATTGCTACTGTGTTTATCATTGCTTGGGATCGGCAACGACAAATTAAACGAGAAGTACTAAAAAAATTAAATAAAGAGGAAATTGTGTGATCTGCGTATGTATGCTTTTTTATTTCTAAAAACCTCAATATAAGATATAATATATACAAGAATAATTATTGATGTATATAGAAATTTATAATGCTGTGTATATCATCTTATTGGTTGACTATTTAATTAGCTATTTGTGTAGCTCTTCATATAGTTGAAGTATAGGTATCTATTGTATTTTAGGAGGTAAGTATGTCTGTAAAAGATTTCGTACAAAAACGCCGTGAAGCATTAATTGAATTGCGCCGTGATTTTCATAAGTATCCTGAAACTGCTTGGTTAGAATATCGTTCTGCTGCTAAGATCGCGGCAACGCTCATTTCCTTGGGCTATGATGTAGCGTTAGGCGAAGAAGTTCTTGATTTGGATTCTCGTATGGGCTTGCCTAGTAAGGATGTTATGAGTGCTGCTATGGCTCGTGCCATCGATGAAGGTGCTAATCCAGAGCTAGTAGAAAAATTGGGCTTTGGTAAAACAGCGATTGTAGCAACTATGAAGTTCAGTGATGAAGGTCCTGTAGTGGCATTCCGTGTAGATATGGACTCTAATGATGTTATCGAATCTAAAGAGGCTGGACATGCACCTGTTAAGGGTGGCTATCGCTCTTGTCATGATAAAGCGATGCATGCTTGTGGTCATGATGCACATATGGCAATGGGTCTTGGTCTTGCCGAATATGTAGCAGAGCATAAAGATCAATTCAAAGGTACTCTTAAATTGATCTTCCAACCAGCAGAGGAAGGCGTGCGCGGTGCTAAGGCAATGGTTAACGCCGGCGTAGTAGATGATGTAGACTACATGTTCGGTTTGCACATTGGCTTCAATGAAAACTATGCAAATTGCTTTGCTTGTAGTAATCATGGCTTCTTGGCTACTACTAAACTAGATGCGGTGTTCCACGGTTATGCTGCTCATGCTGGTAGCTCTCCAGAGAAAGCGAAAAATGCAATGCTTGCAGGTTGTACAGCAGTGCTTAATTTACAAGCCATTGCTCGCCACGGTAAAGGTGCTTCTCGTATGAACGTTGGCATTTTTGAAAGTGGTACTGGCCGTAATGTAACACCAGATACAGCAGTTCTTAAATTAGAAACTCGTGGGGCTACTACAGAAATCAATGATTACGTAATCGGCCGTGCAGAAACGATTATCAAAGCCGCTGCAGAAATGCACGACTGCTCCTATGAAATTACAAAACAAGGTGAAACTCCATCTTGTCGTATGAGCGATGAATTGGCTCCTGAAATCCAATCTATTATTAAGCCTCTTGGTATCTTTAGAGACGTTCCATTAGATTATAGTGGCGGCGGTAGTGAAGACTGTGCATACTTCTTGAATCGCGTAATTAGCCGCGGTGGCATGGGTACATATATGCTAGTAGGCTCCGCTATCAAAGCTCCACATCACAACCCACTCTTTGATATCGATGAAGAAGATATGCTTAACGGTGTTATTGCATTAGGAACTATTGCAGCTCACTATTTGAAATAATATAGATTGTGAGGTTTGTTATGATTCAACGGGATCGTTTAGTTAACGATTTTGAAGCTATGTCACAGTTTACGGCACCTGGTGAAGGCATTAATCGCCTTGCTTTCACCGATGCAGACTGGGCAGGCCGCCAATATATTATAGACCGCATGGTTGACGCAGGCTTAACTGTAGAAACAGACGGTTTTGGGAATGTCATTGGCTATAAGGTTGGTAAGAATCCTGATTTACCAGTTGTCATGGTTGGTTCTCATACGGACAGTGTTCCAAACGGTGGCAATTATGACGGCGTAGTCGGCGTGTTATCCGCCATTGAAGCCGTTCGTAGTATGAATGATGATGGTTTTGACCATGATCATACAATTGCTGTGGTGTCCTTTATGTGTGAAGAGTCCGGACGCTTTGGGGATTCTACATTAGGTAGTAAGGCGATGCACGGTGCGTTGACAGTACAAGACTTACATCGCTTAACAGATAAACAAGGTACTTCTTTATACGAGGTTTTGAAAGGTCGCAACTTACATCCAGATGAAATTGAACAGGTGGAATACAAGCGACCTGTAAAATCTTTTACAGAAATCCACATCGAGCAAGGTAAGGTGCTAGAGCACGAACAGAAACGTATTGGTATTGTCACTGGGATTGCAGCACCAGAACGGTTTTATGTGACCATTCGTGGTAATGCTGATCATAGTGGTGCTACGCCGATGAACTTGCGCCATGATGCGCTCTGCGGAGCGTCCAAAATTATCCTTGGTATCGAGGAAATCGCCGCTATGCAAGAGGAACCTCCAGTAGTAGGCACTGTCGGTATTGTAGAGGTTACACCGGGGGCGATGAACGTCATTCCTGGCGTGGTGAAATTAGGCGTAGATATCCGCAGTATCTCTGAGGTTGCCCGCAACTCGGTAGTGACATTAATTAAAGAATTTATCGATGTTACTGCAGAAAAACGTGGCTTATCCTATACGATTGAACCTGTTGCACAAGATCATCCGGTAGCGATGCATCCTGCTATGATTAGAGAAATCGAAGAGGCTGTTACATCATTAGGCGTAGAATATATGGCACTGCCAAGCGGTGCTGGTCACGATGCCATGCACTGGGCTGATGATGTGCCAACGGGAATGATCTTTATTCCATGCCTTAATGGTATCAGTCATAATCCGGCGGAATTCGCTGAAATGGATGACATTGTAACGGGCGTAGAAGTGCTTGATAAAGTGCTTAGAAAGCTTAGTTTGGAAGACACAAAACTTGTATAGTGCGTAGCATGGTTTTGTGAGATATTTTGTGTAAAAACAGTAGAAATGATTGACTTTGTTTCTACTGTTTTTACATATAGGAGAAAATATAATATGGTTATTGCAGGTATTGTTATCGTAGTAGCGACCTTTATCGCTATTATTAAAAAGTTTGAAACGCGGCTCGTGTTATTATTGTCGGGCCTATTGATGTGTTTTATTGGTGGTAATCTAGGGGCAGGTACGACGGCTTTTGTAAAAGAACTGACAAACCCAGGTCTTGTACCGACGATTTGTACTGTTCTTGGTTTTAGTTATGTTATGGAATACACAAAATGTACGGAGCATATGGTGTATTTCATCTCTGCTGGCCTTAAAAAGATGACTAAGATCATCATCCCTGGCGCCGTTATTATTACGTTCTTAATCAACATTGCGTTGCCTACAGCGGCAGGCTGTGCGGCAGCGGTAGGTGCGCTCTTAATCCCAGCTCTTATTCGCTCTGGTGTACATCCGGCAATGGCTGGTTCTGCTATCTTCCTAGGTACCTGGGGTAGCTCCTTGAGCCCAGGCCTTATGTTTAACCCTCAAGTAGCGCAACTAGCAGGTGTAGATGTAATGACAGTTATTGCGAGCTTCTCCATGCAAGCCATGATTGGCATCGTAGTAGCTGCAATCTTACTAAATATCGTAGCTATCGTTAAAGAAAGAGCATACAGGGTATGTGATGAAACATGATTCTACTGAGGACAGTAAAGAGTTTAAAGTAAATTATTTCTACGCTATTATTCCTATTATTCCGCTTGTATTGCTTGTATTAGGCAGTAAACAAGTAGCAGTAATTCCTGAGGTTTCCGTTCCTGTATCTATGCTCATTGGTACAGCGATTGGTATTGTAGCGGTTCGCCCTAATGTAACAGAAGCGGTGAAAAAGTTCTTCCGCGGTACTGGCGATGGTATGTGTGATGTAGTAGGTCTTATGGCTGCTGCGGCATGTTTCACAGCTGGTATGCAACTTATCGGTCTTACTAATGCTCTTATTGATGGCATGAAGAACTCTCAACAAATCGCTCAAATCGGTGCGGCCTTTGGACCATTCTTGTTGGCTGTTATCTCTGGTTCTGGTAATGCAGCCGCCCTTGCCTTTAACGGTGCTGTAACACCACACGCAGCAGACTTTGGGTATGGCATTATGGAACTTGGCTCCATGGCGCAAATCGGTGCAGGTATCGGTCGTAGTATGAGTCCTGTAGCAGGTGCAGGTATTATCGTTGCTGGTATTGCGGGAATCAATCCTATGGAAATGGCAAAACGCAATGCTGTACCATGTATCATTGCTACAGTTGTGATTATGCTATTATTACTCTAATCTAAGATATGTGATTGTGTCATAGTAGAGAAATTATTTTTATAAAAGCTATTATTAAAAGAAAACCCGTCATGACTCTTGTCATGACGGGTTTTTTACATATACTGAGGTACAAGGTATAAGTAAAATTTATGGATACTAAAGAAAAGAGCAATTTGTTTTTATTGCATTTTCATAATATATTATATGTATTAAAGGAATATATACTATACCTTTGTGTCTGCCCAGGTTTTCATAAATGAGTAAAAAGCCTGTACTGGCTTGGACTCAAGGGCACTGTTACGGGTGTACATCCACGTATCACGAGTCATGATGTGACCATCAAGATCCTTTAAGGTTTCCTTAAATAGGTTAGGGTAATCGTTGCCACAGCTTTGGGTAAGGATGGTAAAACCAAGTCCTTGGTTGACGAGCTTCATGCACGTATCGATGTCGTTCACCTCGATGGTGCGCATCGGTGGTTGTGAGTAGTGAGAATACCACCAATCATCTATAGTTTGCTGTAAATTCGGATCTGTTTGATAGTGAATATAGGGCAGATGAGGTAAGTCCTCAACGGCACAAGGCGTTTTGTTAAAGAAGCAGAATGGTTCGGACCAAATATGTTCTTTCGACTCTGTCCAAGTGTGAGCACCGCGGATGATGGCAGCATGTAGGCGACCTTCAAGGAAGTCATGGTATAGCTTATAGCTAAGTCCCGTATACATGATGATATCAATGTGCGGATACGTCTCTTTAAAGGTCGATAAAATATGGGGAATGTGATACTTTGCGAATACATTTGAGCATCCTAGGTTTAATGTACCACGTGGTTCACTACCCATAGCTAATAGCTCTTGGCGCACCGAAGTATAGGAATTGAGCAAATCTTCGGCGTATCGCACAAGGCGTTGACCTTGATAGGTAAACTCTACACCGCGAGCTTGTCGGTTGATGATGGGACAGTTAAATTCCTTTTCTAATTTTTTTATTCGTTCACTCAATGCAGGTTGTGTCATAAATAGACGACGCGCCGCATAAGTAATATTATTTTCCTCTGCTAAGGTTTTTAAAATTGTACAATCTTTCGTGTCCATAAACTCTCCTTTACATATGTATTATTGTACTCTATCCCATAGAGTTGGTACAGATGAGAGACCGTTAGGGCTATACAGATTAGATATAACTAAAGACTCGGTTCAGATGAGGGACGCTAGATTTATACAAATTATTAATGACTAGGTACTAGTAAGAGGAATGGAACTTTCACCAATATACATGGTGAAAGTATAGTGTTTGTAAAGGTTTACACATGCGTGAAAGTAATAAAGGAGCAAGTCATGGTTGAGTTAATTTCAAATGGTGCATTTTTATATCACGGTACGGATATCGTTCCTGCAGATTCTAGTGCAGCCCTTGATCAGCAAGAAGTTTTTAATAAAGAGCGCGCCTATAAGGAAACGATGGCGTACCGTATTTTAATGGACCACCAACAACATGAAGGGGATCAAGATTTACGCATCAAATTTGATGCGTTAACATCTCACGATATCACCTATGTTGGTATTATTCAAACGGCTATTGCTAGTGGTCTAGATAAATTCCCAATCCCTTACATTTTGACAAACTGCCATAACAGTTTAGCCGCTGTAGGGGGCACAATTAATGAAGACGACCATGTATTTGGCTTATCTGCAGTACAACGCTTCGGCGGCGTCTATGTACCTCCTCATCTTGCCGTTATTCACCAATATATGCGTGAAACAATGGCAGGTTGTGGCAACATGATCCTCGGATCCGACAGCCATACTCGTTATGGTGCGCTTGGTACGATGGCGATTGGTGAAGGCGGTCCAGAGCTTGTAAAACAATTGCTCGGTCGTACCTATGATGTACAACGTCCAGAGGTTATCGCGATTTATCTTGATGGCAAACCTAAACACGGCGTAGGCCCACAAGACGTGGCTCTCGCTATTGAAAAAGCTGTATTTAAAAATGGCTTTGTAAAAAATAAAGTAATGGAATTCGTAGGCCCTGGTATTGAACACTTGTCCATGGACTTCCGTAACGGCATCGATGTAATGACTACAGAGACTACATGCCTTACAACAATCTGGAGAACAGATAGCAATACGAAAGAGTTCTTAACACTTCATGGTCGCGGTGATGCGTACAAAGAGCTTAACCCTGGCGATGTGGCTTACTATGATGGCCTTGTAAAGGTTAATCTTGGCGAAGTGGAAAGCATGATTGCTATGCCATTCCATCCAAGTAATGTATATACTATTAAAGAAATTAACGAAGGCGGTCGCGATTTACTCGCAGAAATCGAACGTCAAGCAGTGGAGCAATTAGATAATAAATCCTTGTCCTTGCAATTGCCTGAAAAACACTTCGACGGCAAATTACACTTAGATCAAGGTATCATCGTAGGTTGTTCTGGTGGTTTGTATGAAAATATTATGCAAGCCGCAAATATCGTACGCGGTAAGAGCGTAGGCTCCGGCCGTTTTGCATTCAGCGTATATCCTTCTAGCCAGCCAATTTACTTAGAACTTATGAAAAATGGTGCCCTTGTAGACCTTATGAGCGCTGGTGCCATCGTGCGTACAGCCTTCTGTGGTCCTTGCTTCGGCGCAGGCGATACACCTAATAATACGGGCCTCAGCGGTCGTCATGCGACACGTAACTTCCCGAATCGTGAAGGTTCTAAACCAGGGAATGGTCAGATTTCTTCCGTTGCACTTCTTGACTCCCGTTCCGTAGCAGCTACGGCTATTAACGGTGGTGCATTGACGGCGGCTACTGATATCGAATATGATGATGTGGTGCCAGCTTACCACTATGATGATAAACCTTATGAAAGCAAGGTATATAGTGGTTTTAACGAACCTAATAAAGATACTGAACTCGTGTATGGACCATCCATTAAACCATGGCCTTCTATCGAAGAATTGACACCAAATGTATTGCTCAAAGTAGCAGCTTATATCGATGATCCTGTAACAACTACAGATGAGTTGATTCCGTCTGGCGAAACATCTTCCTACCGCTCTGACCCATATGCATTGTCTGAATTTGCCTTGAGCCGTAAGGTTCCTGAATATGTAGGTCGTGCTAAAGCCGTTCGCGATTGGGAAAAATCTCGTCAAGAAGGTGAAAGCGCAGCAGATTTAGTAACTGCCTATGAAGAGGTAAAACAAGCGCTTGGTCTTACAGAATCCGTAGAAGGTATGGCTAAGTCTACAGCCGTTTCTAGCATGGTATATGCTAATCGCCCTGGCGATGGCTCCGCTCGTGAGCAAGCAGCATCCTGCCAACGCGTATTGGGTGGCGGTGCTAATATTGCTATTGAATATGCTACAAAACGTTATCGCAGCAATGTTATTAACTGGGGCATGCTACCGTTCCTAACTAGCGAAGAAGACTCCAAAACTATGGCAGTAGGCGATTATGTTTATGTGCCAAATGTGCGTGACCAATTATTCTCTGACTCCGATGATTACAAAGCATATGTTATCAGCGGTGGCGTGAAGAAAGCAGAAATCACATTGCACTTAGGTCACCTCAGCGATGAAGAAAAAGATATTATCGCAGCAGGTTGTCTCATCAACTACTATGCAAATAGCAAAGCGTAAGTGGTGAGCATAAAGGAGTAAGTTATGAACGGGTATAAAGAAATTCCTGTTACCTATATGCGCGGCGGTACTAGCAAAGGGGCGTATCTGTTAAAAGATACGCTTCCAACTGACCCAGCTGCTCGGGATCGTATGATTTTAGATTTATATGGCTCTCCCGATGCGCGTCAAATTAATGGTATCGGTGGTGCTGATCCATTGACGAGCAAGGTGGCTATCGTAAACCCTTCTGACCGCGATGATGCGGATATCGACTACACCTTTGGCTATGTCGGTATCGCTGATGCGGTGGTAGATTACGAAGGTAATTGTGGCAATATTTCTGCTGGTGCAGGGGTATTTGCTATTATGGAAGGCTTTGTGAAAGCAGTAGAACCAGAAACAGTGGTTCGTATCTTTAACACAAATACAAATAAGGTTATTGAAGCGCACGTGCCAGTCCGAGAAGGCAAACCTGTTATTGACGGTGATTTTGCTATCGATGGCGTGCCTGGTACAGGTGCTCGTATTACATTATATTTCTTGGAGCCTGGCGGTTCTAAGACAGGTAAGCTACTACCAACAGGCAATGTACAAGACACAATTACATTGTCTGATGGTCGCACAATCCAAGTCAGTCTCGTAGATGCAGCTAATCCAGCTGTATTTGTAAAGGCTACAGACCTTGGTTATGAAGGCACGGAGTTACCGGCTTTCACAGAAACGGATGGCGGTGTATTACTCAATACACTTGAAGATATTCGCACTACTGCAGCTGTAATGATGGGACTTGCTCCATCTAAAGAGGCTGCTAGTCCTGCAGTTCCAAAGGTATGCATGGTGTCCGCACCACAAACCTACGTGGCAAGCGATGGTCGAACTATCAAGGGGAATAGTATAGACATCGTGGCTCGTACAAAGGCACTCGCTGTAATGCATAAAGCGTATGCTGTTACAGGTGGTATTTGTACAGCTACAGCAGCGCTTATTACGGGGACTGTGGCGAACGAAGTAGTGAGCGAACGTGCTAAAGAAACGAATCAAGTTACTTTAGCGCATCCATCAGGGAAATTTGATTTCGAAATATGTTTAACCAAAGATAAGGGTTGGCATGTGGAGAAGGCGGGCGTCGCTAGAACAGCGCGACCGATCATGAAAGGCATAGCTTATGTTAAAGGAGAGTAAGAATGAATAAGCTACTTAAAATTGCAATTATGTTTGCCATTCCTCTGGCAATGTGGTTCATTACACCACCAGAAGGTTTGAGCGTTGGAGCTTGGCGACTGCTAGGTTTCTATTTAATGGCTATCGTTGGTCTTGTTGTTAAACCTTGGCCAGCACCAATTATCTTGTTATTATCTATTGCAGGTTCTGCAATTTTCTTGAATGCTACGAAAAACGTATTGTCTGGTTATGCATCTACCACAGTATGGTTAGTATTCTCTGCGTTCTCCCTCAGTGTGGCGTTCGTAAAAACAGGCCTTGGCCGTCGTATTGCGTACCTATTGATTAAATCCTTAGGTCACACTACATTGCGTCTTGGCTATGTAACTGCTTTATTAGATCTTATTATTTCTCCAGTAACACCTTCCAACACAGCACGTTGTGGCGGTATCGTGTTCCCAATCATGAACTCTGTAGCAAAAGCGTTAGGTTCTGAGCCTGGTGAAAGCGCTAAAAAAGCTGGTTCTTACCTCATGGTTAACACATACATGGTAACTAAGGTAACAAGCTTGATGTTCGCTACAGCAATGGCACCAAACTTATTGGCTGCTGACTACATGAACAAAATCCTCGGTGTAGATATCAACTGGGGCCTTTGGGCATTAGCACTCGTAGTACCAGGTCTTGTAATGCTTCTCATTACACCTGCTTTGGTATACTACTTAGACAAACCATCTATTCAACACATCGACTCTCATGCGATTGCTGATGAAGGTTTGAAAGAACTTGGACCTATGTCTGGTCGCGAGAAATCTCTTATTGCTATCTTTATTCTTGCCTTAGTTGGCTGGGCGTTGCCTTCCATCTTGACGCAAGGCTTTGGCATTAAATTCTCCCTTGATGCAACAGCAGTAGCTATCGTAGCCATGGTAGCAGCGCTTGTTACAGGCGTAATCAAATGGGAAGATATGCTTGAATCCAAAGGTGCTTGGAACACATTGATCTGGTTCGGTGGTATCATCGGTATGTCCAGTGCGTTGTCCAAGGTTAAATTCTTTGAATGGCTAGCTGACTTTATGGGGACACACTTCAACTTCGGCGACAACCCGATGTTGGCTCTTATTATCATCGGCGCTATCAGTATCGCTGTTCGTTACTTGTTCGCTTCTGGTAGTGCGTATGTAGTTGCAATGCTTCCAGTATTCCTTACTGTAGGTAAAGTAGCGGGTGTAAACCCAATGGCGTTGTCCTTGTTACTAGCTGCTACAAACTCCTATGGTGGTGCGTTGACTCACTACGGTGGTGCAGCGGCTCCAATCGTATTCGGTGCTGGTTACAACACAGTTAAGAGCTGGTGGATTATCGGCGGTATCTTCGCTATCATGTGCTTCATCGTAAACCTTACAGTGGGCTACGCATGGTGGGAAATTCTTGGTATCCTATAATACCTAACTAGAGACAATAGTTATTCTATACATATAGAATGATCATCCCCTAGATAGTGAAAGTTTCTATACTTTTACAAACAACATAATAAAAGAGCTGTTTCGGAATCAGTACACACACATCTGAGTTCTGAGAACAGCTCTTTTTATTTGTTTATATAGTTTCTTTAATGCATTTGCACTATTTTCGTTGTATTACGGCGTTACTTTAGTTTTAACGCAACCCATAGGGCAGCGCCGATAAAGGTAAGGCTACATGCCCAGAAAAGGGTTGTGAAGCCAAATTGAGCGGCTACGATGGAACCACCAAAGGAGCCTAGAAAGTAACCCATAGACAAACAAGACTGATTGTACGAGAATACTTGTCCCGTATATTCCTTAGGTGTTTTTGATGCTAAATAGGTATTGAGCGCAGGTAACATACCACCTAGCCCAAAACCTTGCAAGAAACGGATAAACCCAAGTACATACACAGAGTCCACATAGGCTTGCGGTATATTGAGTAGACCTACATAGATCATCGAGTAGATGAGCACCTTTCTAGGGCCTATACGGTCTACTAATTTCCCGAGTGGAGAGCTACTAAAGAATTGGGCGATACCCATGGCAGAGAACACAGCACCAGATATGAAGGCTATATTTTCCGTATTGCTTGGTAGCATTCCTTTAATGTAAACCGTCATAATGGGGGAGATGGCAGTAACCGAAATGGCATACAGGAAGGAGGTTGCAGATAAAGCGACTAAACTAGAAAACTCAGGTAAGTGAGTTTTTAGATTTCTAAAGGTTTGCTTCTCAACAAGTGGCTTTGGAACATAGTTTTCATGTACCAGCATTGCCGTCAAGCCAAAGGAGATAAGCATAAGGGCCCCGATGATAAAGAAGTCATTTCGAATACCTACTACATCACTGAGATACCCTCCTACAAGCGGACCGGCTAGTGAGCCTGCAAGGCTAAAGGATCCTATAATCCCTAGAGCCCAACCTGTATGGTTTTGCGGTGTTTCTGACGCGATAAGTGTTACCGATGCGGGGTAAAAACCGCTTACTAACCCTTGCAATGTACGAACGAGGAACACACCTTCTGGTGTAGTCTGAAAGCCCAATAATATACTACATATAGCCATACCAAGACTAGAGCGTATGAGGGTAATTTTACGTCCCTTACGGTCTGCTAATCGGCCCCAGAAGGGAGCTGCTAAGCAGACAATGAGGAAGGTGATGCCCATGGAGGCACCGGACCATTGTGCTATCGATCCTGTATCGCTTAAGCCCATTTCATGGAAGTATAGAGGGAGAATAGGGCTTACCTGACTAATCCCGAGGGACATGAAGAATATGCAGAATGCGCAAATGTACACCGTTCGTTTCCACGTTTCCAAAGTATCCCTCCTTTAGTCTTTCTTTTTAACTTCTTCCCAATCGCTTAAGTCCGGAAGTTTATTGCTTGTTATAGATTCTTGGATCCAGTAGTTAATAGAGGTTAAGTTGCTAGAATCCCGTTCAAAGCCATATACGATCTCGTCTCCTATGTCGTCTTCTGTAGTGATATAGAGGCGAATGTGTAAGTTTTTACCTTTTCCGCGCTCGATGAAGTAGCTAATACCTGGATCGTCGAGGTTGGATGGGCGAACCGCAATGATATCGTACGTGCCATTGGCTACGCCTTCTAAGGCATCCTTAATCATTTGATTGGAAAGTTCATATTGATTGAGGTAGAAGATATCGTTGTCGCAAGTTAATACATATTCTCGAGATGGCGTAGTATTTTTGTACTGTTTCTCCCAGCTTTCATCAATCACAGGCAATGTAGCATGATCATAGAATTCTTTAATTAAACGGAGACCTTCAGAAATAGACATCTCCTTAAAGTCTCTTATTTCATATATCGTAGGCTCCAAGGTTTCATCACATTCCGCAGTATCCTCGCTGTAGCCGTATAAATAGATATTACAAGTGTTTTTATCTTCATTGTGGAACATAACGATACTGTATACATCGTAAATTACGTTTTCTATGGATTGGCGATTATCGTAGATGATAAAACTGAGGTATTTTTGTGTATCCCATTCGCGTTCGATGAACGGCCAGTCGTATTTATTGGTACGCCAACCAGTAGTAGAGTCCTCGAAAATTTCTAATACATCTACGGAGTTTTGAGGCCATGCAGGTGGCATAGGATTACACGTTGTAGAAGATTGCGTTATCCCTTCTTTGTACTGATAATGTCCATCAACGAGTTCAAAGGCTTCTAATCGCTCAGATGCTTCGTCAGGAATTGCCAACGGCTCACCAGTGCCTAACCAATTATCGTTTCTTGTGTTGAGACGATTGATGCTTTCACGAGCATGCTCGTAGAACGTAACGGCTTGGTCTAAATCGGGTTCTTTTGTAATGGCACCAATTTCGTAGCAATAGCCGGCTGCTAGTTGCCATAGATGGTCCGCATAGTCATAACTACCGTATCTATCGAAACATTTGCTAGCCTTATTAACGCACTCTATGGCGGTTCTTATGGCAGGGGTATTACCTTTTTTGAAAGTAAATACATAAGCGAGATACGGCCAAATCGCATCGAGAGTGTAAATGGCTGGTTGTTGTAATAAGTGAGCGATGCGAGACCAGTCTTGGGACTGACCATCGATATTCAATGTGCGAAGAATGATGGCTTGCATGGTAGCATAAGCGTGGTCGTTAAAGTCTAAATAATCTGGGCTTATAGCAGCACGCTCGTAGTATCTGAGGGCCTTTTGAATATCCTGAGGGATTCTTTTGTTAGACTCACAAGGTTTTGCATAGTACTCGGCAGCTTCACGCAAACACATGCCATTATTCATGGCGGCACCGCGCTCAAAATATTCGAGCGCTCGTTCATGCTCCCCGCGAGACTTACAAATATCGCCAGCTAAATACATCATGAGAGGCAAACCTGCTGCAGCCCCTTCAAAAATGACTTGTTCTTCCATGTTACTATTATTTTGCTCTACATAGGTAATGCGCAAGTTGCGGTATGCAATAACAAGGCCTGCTTCGGCGGATTTACGCAACCATTGCTGAGCAATGGCCGTTATTTTATTTGCGAACCTACGTTGATCTGCTTGGGCAAACAAGCCTTTTAAGAAACGGACAAAGGTAGATGGTTCACCTTCATTAGCCACCTTTTGAGCCGATGGTAAGATGTGGTAATCCCCCCATTGGAATACATTGGCAATGGCGTAGGCGCAGTAAGAACAACCCTTTTGGGCGCCTTCATAGACGCGCTGGAAGGCTTGGTCCTTTGTCATAGGCAATTCTTTTTCAATAGTTGGTGTAAGGGCACCAGAGGTACGCATAGCTTGTAAAATAGCGATGGCACTGCCTTTGCGAATAGCCGTATGTAAATAACTATACGCCTTTGTGTCATCCTCAGGGAAGCCTGCTTCAATCCACGTGAACTGAGGTCCAGAATAGACGCGCGCCAAAATAGCGTACACATCGCCGATACCTGGAATCTTTTGACCTTCCTCGTCCAATTTCACAAGGGCATCAAGCTCAGCCTTGCCCGCCCAAGCAATATCTTTATTACACTGGTGGAATATTTTATTGAAAGACTGCTGTATTTGATCAGTGAAATAAAAACTCATACTCTCTCCTCCGCATAATAATCAGTAGAAGCTGATAACATATGTAGTTTCAGTATACTATTAGTGTTTAGAGGAACACAATATAAATATTCTGAATTTGGAGGGACTAGAGAAATCAGTAATTGGATTATATATGGGTATTAGGTGATGAACAAATGTAAGGATAAGGTGAAAGTTGAGATTTTTCTTGACTTTCATTCTATAGAAACATTATAATCAGATTATAATTTTATACTCGCCTAAAAGAAACCGATGAGGTGGAGATAAAAATAGGAAATGCACTCACAGAGAGCGGGATTAGCTGAGAACCCGTAGTACGCAGCTTATTAAATGGACCACCGAGGGCGCATGGAACAGAATGAACTTTCATTCCTAGTATGGTGCGACGTCACACGAGCGTTAGTCGTGAGGGATATGTTAGTATCCTGCGAAAGAGGAGTGCGCTGCATTCAAACAAGGTGGTACCGCGATTTATAGCATAATACAAGTATTTTCTAATACTCTTGTAAAAATAGAACTATAGACTCGTCCTTGACGTTATATTGTCATGGGCGAGTTTTTTTATTGGCAAATGCCAGATGGAGGTTCTCATGATTTTCCTAGTTTAGACCGTGTGAAAGCTATCGCACCGGGCTACGATATCGTGCCTGTATATATGGAAATTTTATCCGACGTACGCACACCGATTAGCGTGTTGAAAGCGTTAAAACAAGTGAGCAGTCATACGTACTTGCTTGAAAGTGCGGATAATAGTAATCATTGGGGCCGTTACTCCTTCTTGGGCTATGATCCTAAGATTGAGCTCTTCTGCAAAAATCATCAAATGACTATCAAAGACGGTACAACGCGTACCTTTGAGTGCTCTGACCCAGCTGCAGAGATTCGCAATATTTTGAGCCAATATAAAAGCCCTCGTTTAGAAGAGCTACCAACCTTCACAGGTGGCTTTGTAGGGTACTTCGCTTGCGAATACATTCGCTACATCGAGCCAACCCTTGATTTCCCAACACCAGATGATGACTCTGCTATGGTCAACGATGTAGACCTTATGCTCTTTGATAAGGTTATCGCATTCGACCATTACAAAAATAAAATCTACTTGATTGCTAACATCAGCACAAACGATTTAGAACGCAACTACAACAAGGCTGAGCTTGAACTTAAAGCACTAGCTGACCTCGTAGTAAATGGTAAAGAGGCGGACATTCCAAAAGGAATCCTTAAAACAGAGTTTATCTCTGAGTTTACAAAGGATGAGTTTGAAGCAGTTGTTAAAAAGACACAGCACTACATCAAGGAAGGGGATATCTTCCAATGTGTTGTATCTAACCGCCGTGAAGCTGAGTTCGATGGTAGCTTGTTAAATGCGTACCGCGTATTACGTACGTTGAATCCATCGCCATACATGTTCTACCTATCTGGTGGCGATGTAGAGCTTACAGGTGCCTCTCCAGAAACATTGGTAAAATTAACGGCCGGCAAAATGTATACCTTCCCAATTGCAGGCACTATGCGCCGCGGTAAAAACGAAGCAGAGGATCTCGCTATTGAGGAAAAACTCATTAATGACGAAAAAGAGTTGGCTGAACATAACATGCTCGTTGACCTTGGTCGTAACGATTTAGGTAAAATTGCTAAATTTGGTTCCGTAAAAGTAGAGGCGTTACATATGTTGCAACGTTTCTCCCATGTAATTCACATTACATCTACTGTAAGCGGTGACATTCAAGACGGTAAAGATGCACTCGATGCTATCGGTGCTACATTGCCAGCTGGTACATTGTCCGGGGCTCCTAAAATTCGTGCTATCGAAATCTTACACGAACTAGAAAAAAGCCCACGCGGTGTATACGGCGGTGCTGTAGGCTATATTGATTTCTCCGGTAACATGGACGTATGTATCGGCATCCGTATGGCTATGAATAAAGGCGGTAAGGTCTATGTTCGCGCCGGCGCTGGTATCGTTCGAGATAGTGTTCCTGCTAGTGAATACAACGAAACCTTAATCAAAGGCCAATCCATGATTTCCGCAATTACAGATGCACAGGAGGTAGAATAATGGTACTCCTTATAGATAATTACGATAGCTTCTCCTTTAATTTATACCAATTAGTAGGCTCTATCGATCCAGATATTAAAGTCATCCGTAGCGATGAATTAACAGTTGAAGAAATCCGCGCTTTGAAACCAGACTACGTGATACTTTCACCAGGACCTGGCAGACCAGCTGATGCGGGTGTATACGAAGACCTATTGCGCGAATGCAAAGGCGAATTCCCAATCCTCGGCGTATGCCTTGGTCACCAAGCCATCGGCGAAGTATTCGGCGGCACCGTTTCCTATGCAAAACAAGTTATGCACGGCAAACAAAGCGTAGCCAAACAAGTACACCCATCTAAAATCCTAAAAGGGGTACCTGAAGAATTCGAAGTAGCACGCTACCACTCCTTGGCAATCATTGACGAAACCATGCCAAGCGAACTTATCGTTACATCCATTACAGGCGACGGCGAAGTAATGAGCGTAGAACACAAAGACTATCCAATCTACGGCGTGCAATTCCATCCGGAATCTATCATGACACCGAACGGGGAACAAATGATTCGCAATTTCTTAGAAAAATAACCACTGTTTAATTTAGGTATTCGAGGGGCCATTCTTAGGCTCTAGAACGATAGGGCAGAAATAAGGTCTCTCGGAACTCCAAGTGGCCACCGCCCCACTACGTGGGGCCGCCAAGTCGTTCCTTAAGACCTTATTTCCTGCCAATTCAACCTTGGCAGAATCTAATAAATAGCCCCTCTACAATACATATATCGAACAGCAACTATATTTTTCTAAAGAAATATGCGAACCAGAACCCCTAATATAAGAAAAGGTGGTGCGTAGCACCACCATTCCCACTTTCCCGATAAGGGATGACCTGTGCGTTACTCCATATAATGCGCAGGATCATTTAAGAGATATTGAATTGTTGTTCATTTTATTGTGCGTGTGACAGTGAGTAGGGCATATAAAAGATTAAGTGTCCTAGTGTTTATGTGAGTTCACGGGGTTCTAGGCCCGACTTTGGCCCTGCGAAGGCCGTAGGCCGTAGTCAGACCCGGCCAGTGGAGGGCATAGGTCCACGTGAATCACATGTAGTCCTAAGGTAGGTATATGCCCTATTAACGTGGAACCAAAGAAAATGAACAACAAGTAAGGAGCTATAAAATGATTAAAGACGCATTATATGCAGTAACGCATGGTCAAGATTTATCCTACGACCTTGCTAAAGATACAATGAACAAGATTATGAGCGGCGAGGTAGCTGAGGTTCCTATGGCTGGTTTCTTGTGCGCCTTGGCTGCAAAAGGCCCTACTGTAGATGAGGTTACAGCCTTTGCTGAGGTTATGCGCGAGAAGGCAGGTTCTGTGCCTCATGAAGGTACTGTTGTGGAAATTGTAGGTACTGGCGGGGACGAAGCGAATACGTTCAATATTTCTACTACTTCTGGTTTTATCATTTCCGCTGCAGGTATTCCTGTAGCAAAACATGGTAACCGCAGTGTATCTAGTAAATGTGGCGCCGCTGATTTGATTGAAGCATTGGGCGCTAAGTTAGAGCTTAATGGTGAACAAAACGAGGCAGTCCTCAACAAAGCAAATATGTGCTTCATGTTTGCTCCTGTATATCACCAAGCTATGAAGTATGCAGGCCCTGTACGTAAGGCATTAGGCGTTCGTACTGTATTCAACATCCTTGGGCCGTTGGCGAACCCAGCAGGCGCTACTGTGGAGTTGATGGGCGTGTACGATAAATCTTTAGTAGAACCATTGGCTCGCGTATTAGCTAATCTTGGCGTTAAACGCGGTGCTGTGGTACACGGCTTCGATGGCCTTGATGAAATTACGGCTACCAACAAAACGTACGTATGCGAAATTAATAATGGTGCTTTCACAAGCTACGAATTCGATCCTAAGGAATACGGGTTTGACTATGCAGACAAAACAGAGCTTGAAGGTGGCGACGCTACGGTAAATGCTGAGATTACTCGCCGCGTTCTCGGTGGTGAGCAAGGTGGTAAACGCACAGCTGTTCTTCTAAACGCTGGTATGGCGATTTACCTTGCGAAAGAGGGCCTTACATTAGCAGAGGGCATTGAAGAGGGAAAAACATATGATCGACTCTGGCAAGGCTCTTGCCACAATGGAACAGTTTGTGAAAGCAACCCAAGAGGTATAATCATTGATTTTAGATAAGATTATAGAGGCTACCAAAATTCGGGTAGCCCAAGAAAAACAGGTGGAATCGCCTGAGGCTGTAAAAGCAGCGGCGTTGGCGTTACCATCTGATACAGGATTTCCTTTTGAAGCAGCCCTTCGTCAGCAAGACTTTAACTTCATTTGTGAAGTAAAGAAGGCATCACCGTCTAAGGGAATCATTGCAGAGCACTTTCCCTATTTACACATCGCCAAAGAATATGAAGTAGCTGGTGCTGCGGCTATCTCTGTTTTGACGGAGCCAGACTTCTTTAAAGGTGATAAAGAAATACTTACAAGAAATTGCAAGCACTGTCAAAATCCCTGTACTTCGTAAGGACTTCATCATCGATGAATACCAAATCTACCAAGCGAAGGTGTGGGGGCGCTAGTGCAATCCTCTTGATCTGTGCATGCCTCGATGTGCCAACATTGACCAAGTTCCGTGAGTTAGCTGATTCTCTTGGCTTGTCCTCCTTGGTAGAGGCTCACGACGAAAAAGAAGTACAAATGGCTATCGATTGTGGGGCACGCATTATTGGTGTTAATAACCGTAATTTGAAAGACTTTACTGTAGATGTACAAAATAGTGTGCGCTTGCGTAATCTCGTTCAAGACGATGTGATTTTTGTATCTGAAAGCGGTCTAGAAACGCCAGAGGATATTCAAGTGTTGCGGGATAACAATATCGGTGTAGCCTTGATGGGCGAAACGTTTATGCGTTCTCCTAACAAGGTTGAAAAGTTGGCATATCTCTATGGTCCCACATACTACACTCCAAAGGTTAAGATGTGCGGCATCTCTAAAGTAGAAACAATTCCGGCTATTATAGACGCAAAGCCAGACTACATGGGCCTTGTATTTGCACCGAGCAAACGGCAAGTGACTGTAGAGCAAGCTAAAACACTGGTGGAAGAACTATATAAGCAAAATGTAGTAGGAAATAATTCTGAGGCAGAACAAACTGAACCAGTAACAAGTTTAGATACAGCTAGTTCTGAAACAATCAAAACAGTAGGCGTATTCGTAAACGAAACGATAGAAAACCTACTTAAGATTGCTGAAGAAGTCAAACTTGATGTGATTCAACTTCATGGAGATGAAGATGAGTCTTTCATCCAAATATTAAAAGAACAGTCTAATGTAGAGGTTTGGAAAGCTGTTCAAGTCCGTCGTGCTACAGATGCAGAAAAATGGATTGATAGCAGTGCGGATATGCTTTTATTTGATGCATACCACAAAGACGAACGGGGCGGCACAGGCGAAGTATTCGACTGGTCATCCTTAGATGAGTTTGAACGACCATTTATGCTCGCAGGTGGTATCGATAGTACCAATGTGGCCCGTGCGATTCGTACGGTTCGCCCTTATGGTATCGATATTAGTAGCGGCATTGAAACAGAAGGCGTGAAAGACAATGAAAAGATGAAAGCTTTCACCAACATCGTAAGAACAATAGCCCTGTCATAACATGGCACATTAGCAGGAATGATATATAGAAAGGTAAGTTATATGAGTGAACAAAGACATGGTTATTTTGGCTCCTTTGGTGGCCAATTTATGCCAGAAACATTGATGAATGCAGTCATCGAATTGGAAGAGGCGTACAACAAGTACAAAGATGATCCTGATTTCGTACGCGAACTTGAGGATTTACATAAAAAACTATACAGGCCGTCCATCCCTTTTATACTATGCAGAACGCATGACCGAGGATCTAGGGGGCGCTAAAATCTATTTAAAACGTGAAGATTTGAACCACACTGGCTCTCACAAGTTGAATAACGTAATTGGTCAAATGTTATTGGCAAAACGCATGGGTAAAAAGCGCGTTATTGCTGAAACTGGTGCAGGTCAACACGGTGTTGCTACGGCGACTATTGCGGCATTGATGGGCATGGAGTGCGAGGTATACATGGGTGCAGAGGACTGTGAACGTCAAGCGCTCAACGTATATCGCATGCAATTGCTCGGTACAAAGGTACATGCTGTAACTAGCGGTACGAGCACGTTGAAAGATGCTGTATCTGAAGCAATGCGCGAATGGACAAACCGCATGTCCGATACGCACTATGTATTGGGCTCCGTAATGGGTGCGCATCCATTTCCTATGATCGTTCGCGATTTCCAATCCATCATCAGCCGTGAAGCTCGTGAGCAAATTCTAGAAGCGGAAGGTAAATTGCCAGCTGCTGTTATGGCTTGCGTAGGCGGTGGATCCAATGCGATGGGCATGTTCTATCACTTCATCGACGACGAAGGTGTGCGCCTCATCGGTTGCGAAGCGGCAGGTCGCGGCATCGACACAGAGGAACACGCAGCGACAATTGCGAAAGGCTCTGTGGGTATCTTCCATGGTATGAAATCTTATTTCTGCCAAGACGAAGACGGCCAAATCGCTCCTGTATACTCCATTTCTGCAGGCCTTGATTACCCTGGTATCGGCCCTGAACATGCGTACTTGTATGCCAGCGGCCGTGCAGAATACGTGCCTGTAACAGACGACGAAGCAGTAGATGCTTTCGAATACTTGTCTCGCTTAGAAGGCATTATTCCAGCTATCGAGAGTGCTCACGCAGTGGCGCATGCTCGTAAAATCGCTCCTACTATGAGCAAGGACGATATCATTATTATTTGTTTATCTGGTCGTGGCGACAAAGACGTAGCGGCTATGGCGAAATACAGAGGGGTGGATCTTCATGAGTAAAATTAAAGACGCTTTCACAAAGGGCAAGGCATTCATCCCGTTCATCAGCGCTGGTGACCACGGTATCGAGACTACAGAACGTTATATTCGCGTTATGGTGAAAGCCGGTGCGGACATGGTAGAAATCGGCATTCCCTTCTCCGATCCAACGGCGGAAGGTCCAGTTATACAAGAAGCGAGCACACGCGCTCTCTTGCTACAGGCGTAAAAATCAACGATATCTTTGATATGGTTCGCCGTTTACGTACGGGCGATGATGCGGTGACGATTCCACTCGTATTCATGACCTATTTGAACCCGATTTACGTATTTGGTCGTGAGAAATTCTTTACCCTCTGCGAAGAGGTGGGTATCTCTGGCGTTATCGTGCCAGATATGCCATTTGAAGAAAAAGGCGAACTAGCGAGCATTGCTAATACACACGGCGTTGAAGTGGTATCCTTGATCGCTCCAACGTCTGAGAACCGCATTGAAATGATTGCTAAAGACGCAGAAGGCTTTATCTACTGCGTATCTTCCCTTGGTGTTACAGGTATGCGTAGCGAAATCAAGACGGATATTAAATCCATCGTTGAAACGGTTCGCAAATACACAGATATCCCTGTAGCGGTTGGTTTTGGCATTTCTACACCAGACCAAGCAGAGGCTATGGCGCGCGTATCTGACGGTGCCATCGTAGGCTCTGCCATCGTTAAAATCGTTGCAGAACACGGCGAAAATGCAGACCAAGCATTATTTGATTACGTACAATCTATGAAACAAGCTGTCCAAAAGGCTGGCGCATAATAGGGTTACCTTATATAATAGAGGCAACAAGTAAAAATAGGACCTATCATCATGATAGGCCCTATTCTTATATGCAGAGTATTACGAAAATGTTTATAGTAGTGTTTTTGGAGGTCGTATGCAACGCTGTACACGTTGTGGTAAAGAAGGGCCAGATGAACAACCCGTCTGTTTACGTTGTGGCGGGAATATGGGGCCCTTAGGTGGTCCTATTTATACAAATGTGCACCGCCAAACAGGTGTAACCATTGTAGATTTTGAACGATATAACATGGGGTATAAGGATAACTTTATCAATACCTATCTCATACAGTGGACCGTTATCAGTGGTCGTTCTTCGCGGGGAAACTATTGGCGATTTATGCTTGTCATAGCACTTCTATGGGCTCTTATGTACATGGTATGTGCTCTTATCGGTTGGGCCAATGCAGATGATTCAGATCAATTTATTGCCTGGGTTTTCTTAGTTTTTATAATGCTTATTTTTACAATCATTCCAGTTGTTAATATTACGATTCGTCGTCTCCACGATGTGAATCAATCGGGCTGGCTTGCACTGCTTATGATAGTGCCTGTCATTGGTCCATTAGTTTTATTAAATTGGACGGTGAAAGCAGGGGACCCAGAGGAAAATCGCTTTGGGAAACCGCAGTATACTGAGCCCGTCGATGAAAACTTGAGTGCTCGATTAGGTATTGCTACAAGTCCCACTCGTTCTACGGATCGTACGATGATAGCTGTACTCCTTGTGAGTATGGCCCTTGCGTGGTATGGCAATTATAATATTGCAGAAGGCGTATTTAATGTCATTCGAGGTGGAGAGTTTAAAGCTGCTGCTAGATACTCTAAGGCGATAAAGTCTGAAGAAAAGTCTTATGGCCTTGAGGCTCGAATCTCTGTGGAGCGTTTCTTTGAAGAGGTCGTTAATGAGCGTTTTAGAGATGCTCATGCTCGTCTTGGCGGCGCCGAACGGGAGAAATATCCAACCAAAGAAAGCCTCGCGAAAGCCTATGAAGGTGTGCGCCGCGTAGACTACGATAAACTTGAAGTCATAGCTGACTCAAAGGATGAGGTGCAAATCGCCTTTGCGATTATAATGAGCGGCAAAAAAGATGGGGCACCATTTACTGAGCGTCGCAGTGGCACTATGATTTTGCGACCTAATAAATATACGCAATTCCAAATCGTAGAAATTAGGGAAAAATAATTGTTATACTGATTAGTAGAGACTATACAGTTTATAACTCTTACTAGAATCTCTATGTTTTAAACTAGCAAATTCTATATAAACGATTACAACAAAAGGACGTTATACGATGTATAACGTCCTTTTGTTAGTTAGTTTAGTTATGTCTTATATAATCAGCAGGAACTGATTATGAAAGGGGCTTAGTCATATAATTGTCTTCTCTATAATAAGTTGTACGAATTTTAGTTGTAAAAAATCTAATTAAAGTATAGAGAAATTTAATGAAGGTATGATGAATAAAATAGGTTGATACATCATAGTATAATAAGATTATCTATGTTTGTATATTATCTAAAATTATAGTAGGAGTTTTATGAAACAGAGAGTATATGAGATCCTCTATCGTGAACTAGTGGAAAACTACGCGAACAGTAAAGGTCGAACGAATACAGCCGATTTTTGGCTAACCATAAGTGCCATATCCTTTATATATGGTTTAATTACATGCATTACAGGCCTTGCAAGCTATATACCGTATGGATATCTTTATGCTGTATCCTTGGGTGGGGGCATATTAATCACTTTATCTATCTTGTTATGCTTGCCGACAATCATGCTCATGGCGAGACGATTGCGAGACTCTAATAATGATCCGATGTTGATTATTTTACTGTTGGTCCCTATTTTAGGATGGCTTGCTTTATTGTATCTATTGTGCAAACGGACATCGCCTATCCAAGAGCGACCACACATATATAACAACAATGCAAGCGTATATAACAATGAAGTAAGCGTATATAACAATGAGGGGAATGTATATAACAATGCTGCAAACACGTTACAAAAGCAATCTGTATCTGGCGTGTTTATTGTGGGCTTATTAGTATTAGGCTGGCTTGTTAATAGCGCGGGTAGTGCAATGATCAACCATAATTTGACGGTGGAAGAGACTGCCTATGGTAATTTAGAGCCTAGTGCGTTAACGAAAAAGGCTAATCGTTTGTTAGAAAGTGAAACGGCTACTACAGAGGCTCGTTCTGTGGTGAGTGCGTACTATGAAAATCTAGGTAAAGAGGATTATCATGGCGCATATCGCCAGCTAAGTGTACGTGAAATGGAGCGCTACGGTACGTTTGAACTATGGCAACAAGCGGTAGCGAAGGCACAACATCCAAAAGTAGAAACGATTCAGCTCGATTACGTGTCTCAAGATAAAGATGATGACTATACTTTCAACTATACTGGTTTTAAAGTGACCTTTGAAAAAGGGCAAGAGCCTGTTCTAGTTCGTTTGTATAACGCTGGCAAGGGCTGGGGCATTATTAGCATCGAAGACGTGGAGGAGGACTAGGTTATGGCAACTATCAATACATATGATTTAAACTATACCGATGCCTTCAAGCTAGGTATCAAAAACTATGCTAACTTCAACGGTCGTGCTAGCCGTAGTGAATATTGGCGCTTTGTCGCAGGTATTACAATGATTCAAGGGTCTTTAGGGATTTTGGCTATGATTTGTAATGCATTAGGCCTTCTTAATTTTGAAAGCATAGTTGATAAGGTTGGTTTTTGTATATCCTTATTTTTAGTACTTCCCAATATAGCAGCTACGGCGCGACGTATGCATGATATTGGCCGCAGTGGCTGGACGCAGCTGATTTCCTTTATTCCCATTGTAGGTTTCTTTGTATTCTTAAATTATGAATTACGCCGCGGTGATCAAGGGGAAAATGCTTACGGTGAAAGAACGGGATATATCCCAGTTACATCTGATATAAGTAAAGAAACAGGTCTTGAAGAAACGCCTTCTCGCCGTCAAGACTGGATTATGGGGATTACAATCTTCCTTATCCAATCCATTCAAATTGCAGATGTAGTAGGTGAACTATTATGGTTTGGTCTTAACGGGAACGGATACATGTAATAACTTCCTGTATTTATTAACATACTCATTATTTTATTTTATAAAAGTTTAACAACTCTTTTATAGACAATATAACACTTTGTAGTAAAATGAAATTAAGATGAATTCAAATTTATAGATATTAAGCAATATATAATATCTAAATTACTATATGTGTTATGTACAACAGGACCTTATGAGCTTTACGTTCCTGTCTGTCGATGGAAGGAGTTTATTATGAAACCTTGTCCATATTGTGGACATGAAGTACTGAGAAATGATCGTTATTGCCCAGACTGTGGGCATGTCCGCAAAGCCCCTATTTCGTTAGATAAATATAATCTAGGCATGATTGAAAACTTCAAACAATGTCTAGTACATAAATATGCTGACTTTGAAGGCCGCGCCAGCCGTAGTGAATATTGGAATTTCTTTTTAATGTATCAATTGCTCTTTGTAGCAATTTTGTTCACCTGTGCCTTTTTAAGTTATATTAGCCCTCTTTCAAGTGCAGTAGGTGTAGGCTTCGGCTTAGTAATCCTAGTTCTACTGTCCGTAGTGATGGTTATCCCTGGCGTAGCCGTTGCAGTGCGTCGCTTGCACGACCAAGGTCGTTCTGGTGGCCTCGTATTTATTGGTTTTGTGCCTGTAATTGGGACACTTATCCTATTGGTTCTGATGGCTCTTCCTGGTGAAAGCCAGTCAAACCGCTTTGGTTCTCCTACAGGACAAGTAATCTTAACAAAACAAATGGCTCACGAAATCGGGCTTATCGATGCAACACCAACTATGGGGCTCACAGCTGGACTACTATGTGCAATCTTTGTACTGTGGTTTTTGGTAGATCAATTACTTACGACAAGTGTGATGTAAAATGATAACTCTCCTTATAGCTTCGCTATAGGGAGAGTTTTTTATAGAATATAATTGTATAAATGGTTAATATAATGCATATGTTATTCCCAAAATATATAGAAATTGAAATTCAAAATGATAGATAAAAATGATATAATGATATTTGATTTTATTTTTATTTTATTTGTTATTTTGTAGGAGAGAATACAATGACAGATTTATCTATCAAAAACCTTTCGTATGTAGATAACTTCAAACATACGGTTATGGGCAATTTTGCTAATTTTAAAGGCCGTGCAAGCCGCAGTGAATACTGGCGTTTCTATGGTATCACAATCGTTATTGCTGGTATCATTAATGTATTGAGCGCACTTTTTATGGACACTGCATTAGCAAGCGTTGTTGGTCTTATTTCCATGGCATACAACGTTGCAATTTTGTTGCCTTCCATTGGTCTTGGCGTTCGTCGTTTACATGACGTTGGTAAAAGCGGTTGGATGCTTTTAATTAGCTTAGTTCCATTTGGTATCATCTATGTTATCTACTTGCTCGCTCAAAAAGGTGACGAAGGCGATAACCAATATGGTTCCCCAGTAAGCTATGAAACAATCACAGCTGAAGAAGCTGCTCGCACTGGCCTTAAAGAAACTCCATCTGAAGATATGGATCGCAAATTCATGTTCGCATGCATCGGTATCGTTATCTTAGAAGTAATCCTTATGGGCATCGTTGCATAAGCATAAACATATCTACAAAGAAAGCCTACGTATGTAGGCTTTTTCTTTTGCTTATAGGTGGGATTGTAAAATCTTTTTAAAATTTAGATATGAAGCATTTGACAATTTCCCCATTTGAGCCCTATAATTATCTATTATATGAATATTGCGTTGAAAAAGACGGCACGTCTCAGACGGATTTAGTAGAGACCAAACTCATGGGCTGAAAGGTTTGGAAATCTAGAGATTTGCGGATCACTTTGGAGCAAGCGGCAACGCCGCCGGTGAACACCGTTATATGTTTAAGTGGCTTTCACAAATTGAAGCCTAGTTATTTCGTATGCTCGGAATATTCTAGCTTTCACAGAAGGTCAGTAGGGTGGTACCACGGATATTACGTCCGTCCCTTCGGGGGCGGGCGATTTTTTTATGTAAAAGGAGCACATCATGGATTACGGTAAGACGTTACATTTGCCTGAAACAGAATTCCCAATGCGCGGCAATTTGCCTAAGCGCGAACCAGAAATCTTAAAATTCTGGGAAGACAACAAAATTTATCAAAAACGTTTGGAATTGCGTAAAGACGCAAAACCTTTCATCTTGCATGATGGCCCTCCATACGCAAATGGTAAATTGCACATCGGTCATGCCCTCAACAAAACGTTGAAGGACATCATCATGAAATACAAAACAATGACTGGTCATTATACTCGCTACATCCCTGGTTGGGATACGCACGGTTTGCCAATCGAGCATGCGGTTATTAAAAATACTGGTCTTAATCGTCATGAAATGGCGCCTCTTGATTTGCGCAATAAATGTAAGGAATATGCATTAGAATGCGTAGAAAACTCAAAAACAAGACTTCATTCGCTTTGGTGTATTAGGCGAGTGGGAACGCCCTTATTTGACATTGCGCCCTGAGTTCGAAGTAAAACAACTTGGTATCTTCGGCGAAATGGCAAAACGCGGTCATATCTATAAAGGTCTTAAAACTGTATACTGGTGTACTCACTGCGAAACTGCATTGGCAGAGGCAGAAATCGAGTACGCTGAGAAAAAATCTTTCTCCATCTACGTAAAATTCCCTTACGTATCCGAGAAAAAGGTAACATTACCAGCTGGCGTAGATCCAAAACAAGCATTTGCTGTTATCTGGACAACTACTCCTTGGACAATGCCTGCCAACGTAGCAATCTCCGTTAACCCTGAGCTTGAATATGGCTGGGTAAAAGTAGGCGACGAATATTACTTGATGGCTACTGAGCTAGTTGATGCAGCTATGAAAGATATCGGCATTGAAGACTACGAAATCGTAAATCGCTTCTCCGGTGCAGATTTAGAATTGGCAGATTTCAAACATCCATTCGTAGAACGTAAATCCACAGTATTATGTGGCGATCACGTAACTCTTGATGCTGGTACTGGTTGTGTTCATACAGCTCCTGCACACGGTGAAGACGACTTTAACATCGTTCAACGTTACAATAAAGAAGGTAAAGTTGAGCTTCCTATCGTATCCCTTGTTAACGAAACTGGTAACTACACTAAACAAGTAGACGACAATCGTTATGGCGATACTGAATTCCCATTGGCTGGTGTAGAAATTCACGATGCAGAGGTGCCTGTTATCAAAATCTTGGCGCACAATAATGCATTGCTTCATAAATCTAGCTTGCGCCACCAATATGCTCACTGCTGGCGTTGTAAAAACCCTGTCATTTACCGTGCTACAGAACAATGGTTCTCCTCTGTAGATGGATATCGTCAACAAGCACTTGATGCAATCGACAATCAAGTACAATGGATTCCTAAATGGGGCCATGATCGTATCTTTAACATGGTTCGCGATCGTGGTGACTGGGTAATTTCTCCCGTCAACGTATTTGGGGCGTGCCAATTCCTATTTACTATTGTGAAAGCTGTGGCGAGCACATCATCAATGACGACACTATGTCTGCATTGCTTGAAAAAGTAGCTGTAGAAGGTTCCGACGCATGGTGGGCACACAGTGCTAAAGAATTGTTACCAGAAGGTTTTAAATGTCCTCATTGCGGTCATGATGAGTTCAAAAAAGAAACAGATATCATGGACGTATGGTTTGACTCTGGCTCCTCTTGGTCTGGCGTACTTGAAGTTAACGATCTTGAAGTACCATGTGCTATGTACCTTGAAGGTTCTGACCAACATCGTGGCTGGTTCAACTCTTCCTTGTTAACTGCAGTAGCAACAACAGGTAAGGCACCTTACAACTCCGTATTGACTCACGGCTTCGTTGTGGATGGCGAAGGTCGCAAAATGTCTAAATCTGTAGGTAATACAGTAGCACCTAGTGACATCATCGACGTATACGGCGCTGACGTTATGCGTTTGTGGGTATCCTCCGCGGATTATCAAGCAGACGTACGTTTGTCCAAAGACATCGTAAAACAATTATCCGAAGTATACCGTAAAATCCGTAATACATTCCGTTTCTTGCTTGGTAACTTGGATGACTTCAATCCAAATACTGATAAAGTGGCTTATGCAGATATGTCTGAATTCGATAAATGGGCATTGTTGCGCTTAGAAGAAGTACGTCAAAAAGTTTCTGATGCGTACGAAAACTATGAATTCCACATGTTGTACCATGCAATTCATAACTTCTGTACAGTAGACTTGAGCTCCATCTACCTTGATGTAATGAAAGATACTATGTACGCTGAAAGCAAAAACAACGTAGCTCGTCGTTCTGCTCAAACAGCGATGTATGAAATCTTAAAAACATTAGTAGCAATGGTATCTCCAGTACTTTCCTTCACAGCAGAAGAAGTTTGGAAATACATGCCTAAAGAAGAAGGCATGCCTGAATCCGTTATGCTTCAAGATTGGCCACAAGGTCATCCTGAACACTTCAACCAAGAATTGGCTGATAAATGGAACCAATTGTTAGGCTTGCGTACATCTGTACAAAAAGCATTGGAACTTGCTCGTCAAGACAAAACAATCGGTCACCCACTAGATGCATCTGTTACAGTATATGCTGAAGGTGCTGCATTTGACGCATTGAACGCCCTTGGTGAAGAAGGCTTGTCTAAACTTGTTATCGTATCCGAGGCGCACATCGTAAATGGCGCTGCTCTAGTAGAAGCCGTAAAAGATGAAGAAACAGGCGTAGCTACAGTAGTACTGCATCTGGTCTCGAAAAATGTGAACGTTGCTGGATCCACCGCGATACAGTAGGTCAAGATAGCGAACATCCTACACTTTGCGATCGCTGTGCAGACGTTGTAAAAACTCTATAATTATAGATAAAATAGAAAACCCTTCTCTAACACATTTAGTTTATTTTAGACTAATGTGCACCAGAGAAGGGTTTTTATATATGCTTGTTTTCTTAGATGTATTATGGCTAGATGTAAGTGTCCTATTTAGATGTATTATAGCTAGATGTAAGCGTCCTATGTACAATTCTTTACAAAGTATTAAAATTTTATATAAATTTATGAATTCATTGCATGCTATCGTTCTCATGTAACTATTTATACCAGTTAAGACTTTGTTGTTTTGTTCATGAAATTTTAATGTGTAAATTTTTACGCATTTCATGTAAAGACTAATTTCTTAGTTTAAGATGTTTATAGTTAGTTTAGTTCTTGTTCTTATATGAGAAGGAGGAAGAGAAATGGTTGCAGCAATCGTTAAAGCAATCTTGGCAGCGCTTACTGGTTTAGCTAACGCTTTATTGCCTTTATTCAAATAACAATTTCATTCCCCAGAAAAAAGACCACCCTGCTTGCGGTGGTCTTTTTCTTTTGCCTGAAAATAGAAATCAATTTGTAACATAATGATTTAGAGAAGATTTAATTATCGTTTAACTATAGGGCTTTGTATTGACTATGGAAAATAGGATACCTATAATTAAGATGAATAAACCATGAAATAAACGTGAAGGGCGTACAGTGTTGTGTGGTTTTATTTCTTATGCAAAACGAGGGGAGCGTACAAGACATGAGAAGAAATTTGATTATTAAGGCTTTTGTTTTAGGTGCTGTAGGTTGTGCTTTTACTATTACAGGAATGGCAGCCAATGGGCATGGACAAGGTATTGCAGATTCTACTACAGAAGTGAATGCGGCTAAACATGAAGCCGTTCGTTCTAATTGGATGGATCGCACAGATATCGTAGTTGGCGTTGGTATGAAAGATTCGAAAGAGACACATACACAGCACCATGCTGTTGGTTCACCACCGAGAACTGATCTACATACTGTAACTTCGAAAAATTCAAAATCTACTGAAATCAATAAATTGTATATTGAGACCTTGCAACCTATAACCCATTATGATGAAAACGCTAAAAGCGTTGTCTTTGTACAAGGTCGTATTGGGCGCAGTGGAGAAAAAATTTCATCTTATAAATTAGAAGGTTATTTGGAGCCAGCCAGACCTGCAGGGACGTTTATAAGACATGATAAACAAACAGATACGAAAGAATCATTAGGAATGAATGCTAATATTGGCATTGGCTATCGTCGTCTTAGCAAAGGTGAACATGCTTATGTTGGTGTTAATGCGTTCTATGACCATGTGTTTAAAGGTGGCTATAAGCGTGTTAGTGGTGGTGTAGAATATGTGGCAGGTCTTAATGAATTTCATGCTAATCTGTACCGAAATCTAGGGACTGATGATAGAAAATATATAGGTCTCCATGGGCGTAGTGTTGTATTGGGTGATCCTGCAGGATTGTATCCATATGGTATGGATCCTGATCAAAGTCTTTATAATTATGGTATAGCTGCTTATGAAAATCATTGGATGCTATCAGAAAAGGTTGCTGCCAGTGGATTTGATGTAGGATACTCACGAACTTTCAAAAATGCTCGCTGGGCTCGTGTTCATGCGGACTATTATAATTGGCGTGGTAGAGAGGCTGTAAGAGTAGGCTATGGAAGATTAAATAAACGGGATGCCATAAAAGGTTTTAATGTGGGGGCAGAATTCCATATCACACCACATCTTACTCTTGATGCGGGTTACCAAACGGCATCTCATCATTTGAGTGGTCCTTATGCGACCTTGAAATATACCATCGGCACATCCAAGTTTGCTTGGCGTGGTGGTAAACATAGTGAAGGCGTGATTACAACGGCTCGTTCCAAGATGCTTGATAAGGTACATCGTAGCGACATGGTTGTACAAGAAACTGTGGAAAATATTTATGAGCAACAGTTTGTCGATGTTGGTTTATAGGCATTTTGCGTATTTTACCCTCATGATCATTTATAATAGTTTAGCCTATTCGTAGGTTATAAAAAGGAGCTAGTACTTTATGTACTAACTCCTTTTTATGTTCTTGGGTTCTATTGTAATGCCTTTGGTACGCTGAGTTTTTTCCAGTTATCTAATTCAGGGATTTCCAAGGTATTAATCGTTTTTTGAATCCAATAGTTCAAGGATACTTCGTTGCCTACGTATTGTTCAAATAAATAGGTGTTGCCTGGAGTATCTTCTTGATTTCCATCCTCATCGATGGTGTGGCGTACAGATTCTTTCAGATAGAGCTGCACTCTAAATGGATTCGCCTGATTGCCTTTAAAAATGAAATAGGATGGACCTACAAAGTCATGGGTACGGACATTAATTTGTTCGTACTTTTTGTCTTTTAAGCCTTGTAATGCAGTTTGTATCATGGCGTTCGCATCGTCGTATTCTTCGAGCAAGAAAGCTTGTTGATCTACATCGAGCACGTAGTGCCAAGTCGGTTTTTCTTCGCTTTTTTCGATGGACCAGTTGTCTACTAGATTAGGTAAGGCATGATTATCGTAGAGGTCTTTCAATAGATCGCGTGTAGCATCCTTATTAATTACCGTACGATAGATGATTTCTTGCCCTTCCGTAGGGTCGTAGCCGTGTATTCGCACTTGATACATATCTCGAGGCATACGAAAAACATCTAACTTAAAAATGTTGCGCAATTTGTCTGGAACGGATAGGAAATGATTGTAAAAGCTTAACTTTATTTCATCTTGGGCTGTTAAGGCTTTTTCTATGGTTTGCCAATCATATAAGGTGGTATCCCACAGAAAGTCATCCATGTTTACAGATAAGCGAGCTGCATATTGAGGCCACGTAGTAGGACTAGGGCGCACCGTAGTAGTAGACTCTGCAATGCCTTCCTTATACTGCCAGTGACCATCAATTTCCTCAAATGCCTCTAATCGCTCGGCTCCTTCGTCATCGATAGGAACATCTTTTAACTCTTCATCTAAGTTTGCCTTATGGGACAAGATATATTGATGCGATTGTTCGTAATAGGATACAGCCTGATCAAGGTCTGGTTTGCCTGTTACATAGCCTTTTTCATAGGCATAGCCGAGAGCAACCCGTGTTAAGGCGCGCGTAATATCGTAGAAGAGAACCCGGTTTTCTTCTTCAAAGGCCCGTTGCTCTTCATCTAAGACGCGCAGTAAGGATTGAACGGCAAAGCGCATATTTTTCGTCACCCCTAAACCGTGGATGCGCATATAACCAATGTATGGCAAGGCAAACATAAAGCGTTCCTTAGTAGCCGCCATATGCGTTAAGTCTGCAATGAGTCCCCAGTCTAGAGGGAGGTGGCCGATGTGAAGATATAGCCAAAAGCCGCTTGTAATGCAGTGTATCCGGCGTCGCTAAAGTTCTTAGTAGCGGCACGGCGATAGAGACCGATAGCCTTAACTGGATCGTAAGGAATGGTGCTACGCAATTCTTTGGCATCGTAGAAATGATAGTAATAGTCTGCTAACTCGGCGATACTTTCAGATTGTCCTAAGGCGGCTGCTTTAGTAAACCAAGTGAAAGCATCTTCAAAGTTGCCATTTTCGTGACAGTCGAGGCCGGTATAGAGCATCATGGCTGGATTGCCAAGGTTTGCTGCCGTTCTAGCTACGCGGCGGGCGTTCTCAAAGTCGCCTTCGTCGATATAGATGTTACGCAAATTTCCTTGGAACATGGCGAGCCCATTGTAGAGCGCTTTATTAAGCCATCTTTTGCCAACTCTGATGCATTTTCTTGCAGTTTCTCGTCTGGTATTGTCCCTTGTAAGGCTGAAATCCGATCGTGTATGGAACCACCTTGTAGACTTCGGTGGATGCGTTTAGCCCAACTTAGAGGTGGTGGCATAATCATATCTTTGCTGCTTCAATGCGATTGTCGTCGCGCCAGAAAAATACATTACCAATTACATACTGGCAATAGGCGTCGTCTTGCTCTGCATAATCGTGGACAATGCGGAATGCATCATCAAGGAGATTTGCATATCCTTTTCGACAGTAGGCGTAATAGAGCCTTTAATGCGCAACGCTTGTAAGGTTCCAATAGGGCTACAACGGCGAATACTATCGTGTAAGCATTGATAGGTACGCATATTGTCCTCTGGGAAATTAGATTCCTCCCAAGTAAAGCGAGGACCTGCATAAACGCGTGCTAAGAGAGCATATGCATCACCTAGCTCGCGTGCTTCTGGATCATTAGCGATTGTAAGCGCATCCTCTTTGCTATTAATTTCACTTTCAAGAAGCGTAGACATATCGTTTCGCAAGGCGCGATGATCAGTTGATACTGCATCTTGCTGATTGTTGACGATAAGTTCAAGCTGACGCAAACCCTCTTGAGCCGCTTTTTGATTATAAGATCTAAAAATCATGTGGAAGACCTTTTGTAGGCGTTCCGTAAAGTACTGTGCCATTAGGCCTCCTTTTATACGATAGAATACACATTTATTATATAACGAACACTTGGTACGGTAAAAGAGGAAATAGCAGTACTTCCATGTGTTTTAGCTGATTCGAATTTAATATTTATGATATTATGTTAGTTTCCTATATGACTTGAAAGGCATAACTTAAACAAAAACCCCTCTGCATAGATTTTGATTTACGTTGCTGTGAAATCTGAAATCTTTCAGAGGGGATATAGTCATCTAATTCCTTAGAATATCTATTATTTTTGTTATAATCGCCGAACCATTTGTCGTAGATTTTTGGTAAGTGCCGTCTTCTTTAAGTTCTTTAAGAGCTTTGTTAACAGCTTCTTGTAAAGCTTTGTTGCCTTTTTTCACGCCAAGAACTGTGCCTGGGGATTTAGTAGGTTCGCCTACGAGTTTAAGGTCTTGGTCAGCACCTTGTTTGAGGTAGTACATAGCAACTGCGTTATCGATGATAGCGCCATCGATTGTACCAGCTTTCAATTCCATGAAGATATTAGCGTTGGAATCGATTTGTTTTACTGTTGTACCAGGAATTTTTTGAGCCATTTCAACAGGGATTGTACCGATTTGAGCACCTACAGTTTTACCTGCTAATTCATCCATGTTGTGGATTGTAGTGTTGTCTTTACGAACAACTGTGATGAAACCGCCTTGATCGAAGTATACATCGGAGAAGTCTAATACTTTTTCACGTTCAGGCGTAGAATTGATGCCTGCTGCGATCATGTCGATATCGCCAGATTGAACTGCTGGAATCAAAGCATCGAAGCCCATGGATTTGAATTCCATTTTTAGACCGATTTTTTTAGAAATTGCTTCGGACAAATCAACGTCGAAACCAACGTATTTTTCGCCTTCAGTAAATTCGAATGGTGGGAATGTAGTTTCAGAACCTACACGCAATACACCTTCTTGTTGTGTCATTTTTGGTTTTTCATTGCCACAACCAGCCAATAAACCCATTGCTGCTACCACTACGAGGGCGATGGCTGTCAATTTTTTGAACTTAAACATGGTATCCTCCTCAAACATCCATATACATGGTTTATACATTTCTGTTTATATTGTACGGAATTTTACACCAATAGGCAATAACATTGTATAATTAAGAGTACACGAATTTTGAATTTAAACCTGGATTTCGTTTAACATTGTATAAATCCGTCGATTTGCACACATTTTTGATTATATCTATTGGCATACATTTTTAATTATATCTATTGGAGGCGCTATGTCCCTTACGCATACATTTTCCGACCTTTGTAAAAGCTTCGCCCCTGATGCTTTTTCTGTGAATTATACATTAGCCAAGAACCCTGAGCTTTCTAGTGCGGAGTTCGAGTCTGTAAAAACCATTGGTGCTACTTTAGAAAAACATGGCATGGATGTAACCTATGAATTCTGTAATTTACCAACAGCCTTTAAGGCCTCTGTTGTAAAAGTAGACAACCCTAAAGGTCGTTTAGCAATTTTATGTGAATACGATGCATTGCCTGAAGTTGGTCATGCGTGCGGACACTGCGCGAGTGGTGCCATGAGCATACTGGCGGCATTAACACTCCGTAAAATGCAGCAAGACGGCGTAGCTTTCAACATGGATATCGATATCATCGGAACCCCAGACGAGGAAGCGATGGGGTGCAAGGTAGATATGTGTAATGCCGGCGTATTTAAAGACTATGATCTTGCTATTATGGTTCACCTAGATGGGGAGGAAACGCGTCCTAATTCACAATTCTTGGCCCTCGATTGTTTCCGTGCTAAATTCCACGGTAAACCGGCCCATGCAGCAGGCGAGCCTTGGAATGGCGTCAATGCGGTGAACGGCGTACAACTCGCTATTCATGCTATAGATATGATGCGCCAACAAGTGCGCCCTGAAACGCGCATTGGTACATGGATCATTGCTGGTGGTACCGCGTCTAATATCATTCCTCCTTATGGTGAATTAGAAGTCACTGTGCGTCATACAGAACGGGACTATTTGAACGGTTTATCTGAACAGATTAAAAAAATCTTTGAAGGTGCTGCCCTTTGTACAGGTACAACAGTAGATGTTGAGTTTTATGGCAACCCTTATGATGATATGAACCAAAACCATCGCGGTACAGCGCTGATTGAAGAGGTAATGGCAGACATGGGCCTCGATTTTGAACCAGGTGCAGCAGCTCTCGGTGGTAGCTCCGATATTGGTAACGTCAGCTATCAATGTGCTGCATTCCATCCTAAATTGCGCCTCGCGGGGGAAGAAAAGGTATGCCACTCTAAAGAATTTGCAGCGGCTATGCTAGAACCTACCATTGAACAAACAATTGTAGACGGCGCCAATATTATAGGCCGTACATTATTGAACTTGGTTGAAAATCCGGATATTTTACAGGAGATTGTAACCGAATTTAATGCAAGTAAATAAAGCGCTTCCAATCTATGTTTTGATTTCAATCTAATTGTTCTTTTAGTTTATATTTTACACCTTATAAACTTTAATATTCTATTGAAACATTCTACTGAGTAGAAATATATTTCTATCTGTTTTTATCTATTTAACTATTAACCGTTAACTATTAAATATTTAATATTTAATAGTTAATTGGTTATCTATTTATATACTACTGCATTAAAGGAGGCTTCATGTCCTCAACTGAAACATTACAAATTAAAAACTACATAGGTCTCACCGGTGATAAACCGATTCGTTTTATCGCATCTGATGTGGATGGTACCTTGGTGAATGATGCAAAGGCTATCCCTGGAGATGCTATCGAAGCGATTCGTACAGCTCGTGAAAGTGGCATTCGCGTAGCCATCGCTTCTGGTCGCGCCTGGAATGAGATGAACGATGTCATCGAAAAATTACCTTGCTTGCGCTATTTTATGTGCACCAATGGCGCTTATGTGATGGACAAGGATGAAAACCGCAGTCTATTCCACGTTAACTTTGATAAGGAACAAGCACTATACTTGTTGCGTAAACTTTTAACCTACGGTGTCTATGTAGAGGCCTATGTGAAAGACCAAATCTTTGGTATGTATCCACCATCTAGATGCATTACTCCTGAACGATTAAGCGCATGTGCTAGTGAGCGGAAAGCGCCTAATAAACAAGGTTTGGATAGCCTCATGGATAATCATCTACCTAGCTCAATGAATCATCCTCAATTTGGTGAAACTCATGATCACTATGCTCTTTCTGAAAGTGATGAAGCGGCAAAAAGTGACTATGTCCGAATGTGAAGTAGAACAGTCTAACTTCTTCTTTAGACCTAATATTCGTCCCTTTATCTTAGCAACGCGTACCATGGTATGTGACCTACTAGCTCATATGGAATCTTTAGATGAAGGTCCTGAGAAAATTCAAATATTCTACGGTGATGAACCGATGCGTCAACGGATCTTACAAGACTTGCGCGATGAATACCAAGGTCTATCTCATGATGGTACAGGCCGTGAAAGATTTTACGATGTACTGCTCTCTAGTGAAGGCAATTTAGAATTCGTATTGCCTCATACTACAAAGGGAACAGCCGTAGAAGCCTTGGCAAAACACTGGGGCTTTAGTCCAGACGAAGTAATGACACTAGGGGATAGCGAAAATGATCTGTCTATGCTGCGATTCGCAGGTGCCGGCGTTGCTATGGGCAATGCTAAGCCAAATATCAAAGAAGCGGCGCATTATGTGACGACAGATAATAACCACCAAGGTGTGGCAAAAGCAATCTACTCGGCCATAGCACATAATGAAGAGCTAAATAAAAGTAAGTTGCTTTAACTCTGCTTCGATTAGATATGTCTATATTTGAGATACTACCAGTTAAAAGTAAAAAGCCCTGCATTAAGTGGCGTTTAGATATATATAATTGAAATACTACCAGTTAAAAATAAATACTTTTAACTGGTAGTATCTGAAAAAACTATATATATTTGATTGTCGGTTTTATCCAAACAATAGGAGGTGATGTATAATGGGAAATTTAAAGTTTACTATCGATGATACTTGTGTTAAGTGTGGTGCTTGTGCTGAGGATTGTCCTGTTCAATGCATCACTGAAGGAATGACTCGCTTTAATATCGGTATAGGCTGTATCGGCTGTGGTGATTGTTATTCTATCTGTCCTGTAGGGGCCGTGAAGATGCATAAACGGGAGATTCCAAAGAGTAAAAGTCAGAAAACGGGAGACTCCGAAGCGTAATATTCAGAAAATGGAAAATTGAAAATCCGAACATTAAAAACTTATTTATAATTTTCATACGGAATATATGGAGTCCATATACTTCGTATGGTATAATAAACTGTAATGAAAAAATCGCGTTTGACTCGAAAAAACGCGCTCCCCAGTACAGAAATGGATGGGCATAAATAATAGTGAATATACTTTCACAAAGATGCATATGGAGGAAGGCATGGAAAACAAGGAATTTGTAATTGTTGTTGACTTTGGTGGTCAATATAACCAATTGATCGCGCGCCGTGTTCGTGAAAATCACGTATACTGCGAAGTATATCCATACAACAAAGCGCTGGAACAAAATTAAAGAATTAAAGCCGCAAGGTATTATCTTCACAGGCGGTCCTAACAGCGTGTATGAAGAAAACTCTCCAAAAATCGAAAAAGAGATTTTTGAACTTGGTATTCCTGTTCTTGGCATGTGCTATGGTATGCAAATTATGGCGCATACATTGGGCGGCGAAGTTAAATCTGCCGATAACCGTGAGTTCGGTAAAACACCTACTAAAGTGGACACTACATCTCCATTGTTCAAAGGCTTGGACGAAGACCAAGTTGTGTGGATGTCGCACGTTGACTATGTAGCAAAAGTTCCTGAAGGGTTCGAAATCATTGCGCATACAAAAGACTGCCCTGTTGCATCTATGCAAAACAAAGAACGTAAATTATACGCTATGCAATATCATGCAGAAGTGTTGCACACTGAACATGGTAAAGAAATGCTTCATAACTTCTTGTACGAAGTGTGTGGCTTCACTGGCACATGGACAATGGCAAACTATGCAAAAACGGCTATTGAAGAAATCCGTAACACTGTAGGCGATGGCAAAGTATTGTTGGCATTGTCTGGCGGTGTAGATAGCTCTGTTGCGGCAGCTCTTATTTCTAAAGCTGTTGGCGATCAATTGACTTGTATCTTTGTTGACCATGGTTTAATGCGTAAAAACGAAGGCGACGAAGTTGAAGCAGCTTTCAAAGATTCCGGTATGCATTTCATTCGTGTCGATGCAGAAAAACGTTTCTTAGATAAATTGGCTGGTCTTGAAGATCCAGAAGCAAAACGTAAAGCTATCGGCGAAGAATTCATCCGCGTATTCGAAGACGAAGGCCGTAAAATCGGTTCCGTTGACTTCTTAGCGCAAGGTACAATCTACCCTGACGTTATCGAGTCCGGTACTGGTGAAGCAGAAGTTATCAAATCTCACCACAACGTAGGCGGCTTGCCTGCAGTTGTAGACTTCAAAGGCCTTATCGAACCATTGCGTAACCTCTTCAAAGACGAAGTACGTGAACTTGGTTCTGAATTAGGCTTGGCCGACTACCTCGTATGGCGTCAACCATTCCCAGGTCCTGGTCTTGCTATTCGCGTAATGGGCGAAATCACGAAAGACAAACTCGACATCTTGCGTGATGCGGACTACATCTTCCGTGACGAAATTGCTAAAGCTGGTCTTGATCGCGACATCAACCAATACTTTGCAGTATTAACATCTACACGTACTGTAGGCGTTATGGGTGACTTCCGTACATACGATTACACATTAGCATTGCGTGGCGTAACAACAACAGATTTTATGACTGCTGACTGGGCGCGCATCCCTTACGACGTATTGGACACAATCTCCCGTCGTATCGTAAACGAAGTACAACACATCAATCGTATCGTGTACGATATTACATCTAAACCACCTGCTACAATTGAGTGGGAATAATAAGAAATATTGATTTTAAATTCATTAACTGAACTTTTGAGTAATACTAACTTTAACTGAAAGGTAAAAGAATAGGTTTTAAAGGGAGAGTTTTGGATTTTAAGAGTGCATAAAAGCCTCCCGTCATTTTGATGGGAGGCTTTTTGTTGTGTTGTCAGTGATAAATTATGATTTCTTTGTTTTGTATTATAATAATAAGAAAATTGTGATATTTATTATAATTAACTGAAAAGCATAAAAAGGGGAGAAGATTATGGGAGGAAAAGAAGCTTCACGTGGATTTTTGTATCAAGCATTTGCATCCGTTCTTGAAGCACTGTGTCAAAAGAATTGGGATAAAATTTATATTGAATTTGATTCTGAAAAAGATAAGGTTGATATTGCATTGGAAAAAGAGAATAGAATTTTCAAAAGTATTCAGGTAAAATCGACAATAAATATCTTTACTAAGAATTCGCTAAGTACATGGTTAGAAGATCTTATTGGTGATGATGTGGGTTCAATTGAATTTGAGTTGTTTCTAATAGGCTCATGTGACAATAATGCAAATACATTTATTAATTCAATATATAAATTTCAAGACAATAAATTGGATAGAAAAGCAGAAAATTCATTAAAAGGATTTAATACAGATATCATAAAGGCGCTGAAAATAGATTTTAAACTACTCCCTTTTGATATAAGTGTATTGGAACAAATAGTTAGAGATTCATTGAACAAATATATTTCGTCTAAGAATCAAACAATGACTTTTGACCAAATTAGCTTCATTGCTTCGGCTACTGTGAATGACCAAATGATTTCTTCAACACATGGTAAGGGGATTGATAGAAAGACATTTGATGAAAATTTGGAAAAACGTATTTTTATGATTGCCGATAAGTATTCTCCTAAAAGAATATCTATTAGTATTCAAAGCTTTACTCGTGGAGCAGTGAAGTTAGAAGATACGACGAAATGTTTGTCTTTAATAGAGATGTTTGAAGAACGTAATCTAAAAAATGGATATGATTGGAATAATGATATTTATGAAGTGATGAAGAAATTTTTGCTTACAAATACAAATAATAATTATGCCTATCAAATATATTTAGATACACATGTATCTTTAGCTTTTGCTGCGGGGAGAGTTCTCGATAGCAAATCTGGTATTAATGTAATTCCAATACAAAAGTCAGCAACAAATGGCATTGAATTATGGGATGTAAAACTATCTTCTAAAAGAAACTATTCTAATTGGGATATTTCATATGAAATATTTGATGAAAATCAAGTCGATTCTGTATTAATACTAAATGTTACCCACAATATTTACGATGATGTAGTTAGATATATTAAAGAAAACAATCTACCGATTAGGCGTATCATAATTTGTACACCTGATAAAGGAGAATTTACAAACTTTTCGATAGAAGATGGAAACCATGCAGCAATTCTTGCTAATTCTGTTTACAATGCTATTGTAGAAAGGTCTATTGAAGAACGACGAGCAACACTACATATTTTTGCTTCTGCACCAAATGCTTTTATGTTTTTTTTAGGACAAAGCTCACGAGGATTCGGTAAATGCGTGTTATATGAATATGATTTTGAACAACGTGATTCTTGTTCATATTCAAAATCAATAAGTTTCATAAATTAAAGGGGGATTATTTATGTCTACTGTACCGTCATATTTTAAAGATTTTCTATCTAATATTCGTTTGTCTGAGAATCAAGTGAATGACTTGAAAAGCGGACATATGATATTAAGAAAAAGATTAGAAGAAGACAAAACATTATCGAATATTATTGTTAGCACTTTTTTGCAGGGGAGTTATCGTCGTTCTACAGCGGTCAAACCCAAAAATGGAAATAAATCAGATGTTGATATTATTGTCGTAACAAAGTTAGACTCTGAAGAATATACTCCAGAAAAAGCATTAAATATATTTGTACCTTTTTTAGAGAAACACTATAAAGATAAGTATAGAATCCAAGGCAGGTCAATAGGTATAAGTTTAAGTTATGTTGACTTAGATATTGTGCCTACTTCCGCCCCAAGTGAAAGCGAAATAGGAATATTGCAAGATGAAGACATTATTTCTGAGTATACAATTGAAGAATTTCAGCAAAATTTGCTTGTAAAATCGTTAGATAATTTTGGGGCTGAAAGTGCCTATAATATATTTTGTAAATCGGATAGCGAACTGCAATGGAAATCTGATCCACTTCTAATCCCTGATCGTGAAGCCGGAAAATGGGATAAAACACATCCGCTTGAACAAATTCGATGGACAGTTGAGAAAAACAAGAGTTGTAATACACACTATATAAATGTTGTTAAGGCATTAAAATGGTGGCGTAAGATACAGTTTCCAGATATAAAACATCCAAAGAGTTATCCATTCGAACATTTTATTGGTGATTGCTGTCCGAATGGTATAACCAGCGTAGCGGAGGGGATTGTGTTAACTCTTGAGAATATTGTTCTTGACCATCCTAGTAAACCTTTCTTGGCTGATAGAGGTGTTCCTGAGCATGACGTTTTTGCAAGAATTACAGAGGACGAATACTCTGATTTTTATGATGTAGTATGTGGTGCTGCTAAGATTGCTCGTGAAGCTTTTGATTGCGAAGACTTATATGATAGTGTTTGCAAATGGAGAGAGTTATTTGGTACTGAATTTCCCCCTGCTCCAGAACCTACAAAATCTAATTCTTCAACAGGTTTTTCAACTCGCACTGAAATGTCGATAGCTATTCCAGAAGGAAGATTCGCATAAATGGAAAGAATACAAATTCCTGAAAAACTAAAACAGGCTAGAAGAGCTTTGGATTCGTTATCACAGGTTAAAATATTAGATGATTGGAAATTTGATCATGAATTAAAAATCTGGTTTTTGCATTTAGGCATATCAATTAAATATGAAACCTCTTATTTTCCTCAATTGTCCCAGTGGTATGTCATAGCAGAAGATGAATATCCAAAAGGGAAAATTAAGTTATATCCTGATGTAGAAAATAGTATTAACGTGACCTTGTATCATCAATCTAATAACTCAAAATTGGAAAAGAATGGTCTATGGAGAAAAGGCGCATTGTGTTTGGAGAGAAACACAATATCTGGCTTTCAGGAAGAGCCTTATAGTGTCGATGAACGATTGCTGTACCATGTAAGTAGGGCAATAAATTGGCTTGAGTCAGCAGCACAAAATAAATTAGTATTAGATAATGAGCTATTTGAATTGCCTGATTTTAGTTTGGCTTATGTGTCTGAAATACAATTTGCTTTTTCTGAAAATTGTGTCACTTATATGCAATGGCAAAGTACTAATTGTAGATATGGAATCGCAGAATTAGATGTTTATAAAAGTAAGCCATTTGTGTATTATGTAAAGTATTTTAAATCATTAAATGGTGATATAGAGCACCGTACACAATGGGGTAATTTTCTTTCCAAAACAAATATAGCTACTCCAACTAAAGCACCGTGGATACTTTTGAAATATCCACCAGTAATTAATGAATGGCAAGCTCCAGAAACTTTGAGTGAGTTAATAGATGCATGTAATAATCAAGATATCGATATTATGAATGTGTTGGAAAAGGTTGTACCAAAGATTAGGGATGGAAAACATCATTTACTTCTACTGGGATTTCCAATTCCGAGAGTTTTTGGAGGTGAGACTGAAAGTATATTTTGGATGGCTATGTATTTACCAGTTGTATCATATGGTGAAAAGACAGCAAATGGATTTAGAAATAATCATAAAGGATGGTGGTTTCGTGATAAAAGAGAAGTTTTAACACGAAAAATGAAATTGGAATGGCTTATTTCAGAGAATTGGAATCAACAAGAAATATCGCAGAGAGGGAAGTTGGACGACTTTTAGTTAGAAAAGGTATTGCTCCTTGGAGCAGGTTGTATCGGCGCATCAGTAGCAGAAATACTTGTACGGGCAGGCGTATACGATCTCACTATTACAGATTTTGATAAATTTGAAATCGGGAATTTGTCTCGTCATGTTCTTAATATAGGTAATATTGGTGAGTCTAAAGAACAATCATTGAGCAATTATCTTAATTCCTTAAATCCACATGCAAATATTGAAGTAATAAAAGATATCCTTACAATTGATGAAGAGTATAAAACAAATATTGATTTAGATAAATACGATATAATTATTGATTGCACAGGAGAAAATAATGTTCTTGATATTTTGAAAAAGTTATTTTTACAAAAAGTCATATTATAGCCTCTGTATCTGTAGGTTTGGGCGCGAAGCATTTATATATAACGTTAATGAGTGGCAATTCTTTTAGTTTTGATTCGTTTTATAAGTTGATTTCGCCATATTTACAAAAAGAAAGAAGGCTATTTGATGAGTATAACTTACCAAGGAATGGAATTGGTTGTTGGCATCCAACATTTCCTGGAAGAAGTGATGATATCTGGCTTGCAGCTTCTACAGCGGTAAAGGTAATCGAAAATTATATTGTTTTAAAACCGGAGAAGACTCTTTCAATTGTTTATAAACAAGAAGAAAAAAATGGGATTTTTGAGGGGTATATATTGGTAGAAAAAAAGGAAAATAGATAATTAATGATCTTTAAAGATAAGAGTCAAACATATAATATATATTTGGGAAAAGATATATATAAACAAATGATTGGTTATTGTAGTGAAGCTAATCCTTATGAAACAGGAGGTGTGTTAATAGGAAATTACTCACATAATCAAATGATAGCAGATATTTTACAGATAACACCAGCACCTAAGAACTCTCAACACTCAAAATATAATTTTCGTAGGAGTTCAAGCGGACTAAAAGAGCTTTTAGATTCAGTATGGAATCAAGGTTTATATTATTTAGGGGAATGGCATTATCATCCAAATGCTTCGGTTGACCCCAGTATTACTGATTTAAAACAAATGTTTACCCTATCTAGAAACAATGATTTAAAATGTCCTGAACCGATATTGATAATTATTGGAGGAAATGAAAGTAATTGGCAGATCTCAGCTAGTGTCTTTTTTAATAAAAGCTATATGCGTTTAGAATTAGTAAAATAGTCAAACTTTCCATCTACGTGATAGAATTAAAATGCTTATGATTAGTAGAAATATAGTTGAAGATAGTGGTTATTCTAGATTTTCTAATATAGTTGACAAAGGAAAAAGATTATATAGAAAAATTGGAAATGAGTTAATTATAAAGGGATTGAGGCCCTATGAAAACAATAAAATCTTTTGGCGAGTATCCCAAATATTCTCTCCATGATGCAAGGGTACAAAAAATAGAATATGCAGATGGTAATTTAATTTTTACCTTTAATTATATTTTTTCCTATGAGAACGGTGATGAACAGACTCATAAGGCTAAGATTGTCTTTGAGAAGGGTGATATTGATGATTTAGAAATTCTCGTCTTTAATAGTACAATATTAGATACTTTCACAGGTAAAAGAATTGAGTTGCCTCAGTATCAACAGGAGTATAGTGAAAGTGAGTTTGAGGTCATTGCGGAGACCTATAATTGGGGACGTGCTGTATTCCAAGGATGGTTATGGACTGAAGGAAATCCCGTTCACTGTATAATGAATATATACTTTACAGGCAATATGGTATATGTAATCGATGAGGCCTAATATGAGTTAATATGTTGTTAGTTTTTGAAATTGTAAATTACTTTATTCTAAAAGAAGATACGGAGTTCTTTATTATGAAAGGAGTTAATTCTGTAAGGACGTAAGAATATGAAAATTTTAAAAGAATTTTTAGATAGCCCTATATATTTAGATATTATAGAGGAATTAGGGCCTGATAACTTTAATAAAGAACTACAAAGTATAGAAATTCAAGAACTAAGAAATCGATTGAATCAAAGACAATTCTTATTAGAAGGGTTTAATTGCAAGTTATATTCTGAGAAAGAGTTAATACAGTTTTTCGAGCAATTAATAGAATACAATCGTAAAGCACTGATTCTTTGGAGTAAAGCCTTTTGGCAATACAGTGATGAAACTTGTGAAGAATATCCTGATGGAGATTTTACAAAAGGCGAAGAATTAGATAGAGAAGATACATCAACTATACTTGAAATAGGAAAATATTCTATAACGAGTATTGCTATGTATATGATTGAATTTGATATTTTGAAAAATCACCCAGAAATATTAGAAGACTATTATAAAAGATTGCATATTCCCGGTGCAGTGAAATACGGACGAGAAATTAAGGCGCTTTATAAAAGTCTTTTTGGTTAGAATATATAATATAGTTTTAGAAAATAAGGAAATTTTTAAAAGGGTTCTAGATTAATCAGATAATCTTAATATAGAGCAATTTAGTTTTTACTCGGATATACTTTACAGTCAATATGGTATATGTAATTGAATGAGGCTTAATATGAGCAATTTAGATTTTACGATTAGTTGCACGGTTACCTTTTTTAGTAAGAAGATGACGAATCCACCCAATTTAACTAATGGAAAGTATGGTCCTCATATTGTTGTAAAAGGCACTAAGGAACCTATTGAGGTTAACTTTATTGATGGTGAGGATGTTATCCTTGATAAATCTATACAAGCTAATGCGCTGCCAGTAAATGAAAATCTAGATTATTCTAGTTTACAAGTTGGCACGGAGTTCCTTATTGTGGAAGGTAGTACTATTGTTGGAGAGGGGCTCGTAAAAGAAATCTTTTTCCATAAACCATATGGGAGGAAATAGTTAAGAGCGTTTTTGGCTCGATGGAGGATCTTTTATGCTAATTACCTATACTGAAGAAAGAGCTTTTACGCCCCAGCAGGTAGCAGATTTATTTCTATCTGTTCGTTGGGTGGTAGGCAAATATCCTGATCGATTGCATAAGGCTCTAATGAATTCATCTCGTGTGATTTCTGCGTGGGATGGCGACCGTTTAGTTGGTCTTATTCGTGTCATGGACGATAGCGCGAGTTGGTGTGCTTCATCAATTATGTACTGGTACATCCTGAGTATCATGGCCGCGGTATTGCTGGTCATTTGCTAGAAATGGTGAAAGAGGCTTACAAGTCTTACTTGTACATTAATGTTATGATTGGTGATAGCAAGAATGCACCATTTTATGAGAAGCATGGGTTTAAGATAAAAGAAAATTCCTTACCAATGCAATATCGGAATGTGCCGAAATATACGAAAAGATAATTGGTCGGATAATCTGTATAGCAAGTAAGTGGTCAAATTGTTAATAAAAGGCTACACGTACATAGCGTTACGTGTAGCCTTTGTTATGTAAAACGGTATATACTAAAACAGATATGTAGATACGATGGAGAAGGATATGGATATTTTAATACGAAAAGCGACAACTGCTGATTTAGATTTAGTGACACATATAGAAGCGACTTGTTTCCCGCTTGCTGAAGCGGCGCCTCGTGAGGCTTTTAAGGAGCGATTAGATCATTATGCAGGTCAGTTTTTAATTGCCTTTGACGGCGATACACCTATTGGTTTTATCGATGGTTTTGTATCTGATGATGAAATCTTAACGGATGAGATGTTCGCCGATGCTTCGCTGCATAATCCCCATGGCGCATGGCAGATGATTATTTGGTTTAAATACATTGCCTAAGTATCGGAATCGTGGTGTTGGTGGTCAGTTGATAGAGGCTTTCATAGAATTGGCTAGAGAGGAAAAACGTAAGGGTGTTATTCTAACCTGTAAGGAAGAAAAGATTCATTATTATGCCAAGTTTGGCTTTGTAAATGAAGGGTGAGTCTGAATCTGATCACGGCGGTGCTAAGTGGTATCAGATGCGTGTTGTATTCTAGCCATATAATTAAATACACAAAAGAAGAAGCTGAAATCTTGCGGATTAGCATTGATTTCAGCTTCTTTTTTGTTGGGAAAATATGTATTTTTGAAGGAGTCTAATTAACATTCATTAAATAAAATTAATTAAATGATTTCCTTTACTTGAGCCACGCCTTTATCGGTTAGCAGATAGTATCCATTTGTTACATACAACAAGCCTTGTTTCTTAAGGTGTGATGCGGCTTGGTGTGTATAGTCTGGCTTCCAGTTCAAGTGTTCGTGAATGGTGCCGATACCGTTTTCAATGGCCGCCACAGGTGTATTCATATGGGTATAGATGTGGCAAAGCATCATTGTTTCTCGATAGTGACGACGCAAGTGGCGTTGACGACGATAGGTTGCGATATAGCCCGTCTTTGGCGTGCAAATAACGGCAATTAATAAAGCGAGACCTATGGTTGTGGCGATAGCGCCTGCAATGGATACGTCTAGGGTGAAAGCAATTTCCGTACCGATGACGGCACAGATAATGCCGATGATGATACTGCTAGTGAGCATGGCTTTCACAGAGTCCGTCCATAAATAAGAGATAACCGCAGGCCCAATCATGAGACCAATAACGAGGATGGCACCTACCGCTTGGAAGGAGGCCACCACGGTGAGAGACACCATGGTCATGAGCACGTAGTGGATGAGGGCGGGCATAAAGCCGAAAAGCCCTGCCAATAGTGGATCGAAGGTGGATAACTGCAATTCTTTGTAGAAGAGCATAACTAATACGAGGTTGATGACCGCTACCCCAAGGGAAATCCATAGAGATACAGGACCTAAGTCGGTACCGTTTATAATCCATCTGTCGAATGGGGCAAACGCGATTTCCCCCTAGAAGTGCCGTATCTACGTCAAGGTGTGCGTTGCCGCTATAGAGACTGACGAGGATGATAGCAATGGAGAAGAGGAGCGGGAAGATGATACCGATAGAGGCATCTTCGTTGACGAGGCCCGTGTTATGAATCATTTCTGTAAGCCACACAGTGCCTACGCCGACTAGCGTTGCCCCTACTAGAAGCAAGGGTGAGTTTAAGTCTTCCGTCACAAAGAACGCGAGTACGATACCGAGGAATACGGTGTGCGTAATGGCGTCGGCCATCATGGACATGCGGCGCAGAACGAGGAATACACCAGGGATAGCGCACGCGATAGATACTGCAATGGCGATGAGTAAAATCTCTGTATGTACTGTCATGGGGCACCTCCTATATGAGGCTGCTCTGCTCTATATATCTTTTGTTGCAAATCGGCGGGACTTATTCTTTGCAGTGTCTGAAAGTAAAGCTTGTTTTGATTGTTTGTTGTTACGATATTGCCACAAAATGCCTCTATTAGGTGCAAAAATGAGGCTCAATAGTACGATAACCGACAAAATAACGATGATCGCAGGCCCTGTAGGCAGTTTTTGTACGGTTGTACTCCAAAGGGTACCGCCCATAGCAGACACCATGCCAAAACATCCTGCTAGTATACACATGGTACCTAGCTTGTTCGTCCACTGACGGGCCCCTACGGCCGGTGCGATGAGGAGGAGAGCTAATCAATATAGCCCCTACCGATTGAATGCCGATGATGATGGTCATGATTAATAGGGAACGATATAAAATAAGTGTAAAGGTGACGGGAATTTGCAATGTTTTAGCGTATTCTACGTCAAAGGAAATGAGCTTTAGCTCCTTCCAAAATAAGGCTGTTAAAACGATAATGATGAGCGCTGCTGCCGATGTAATGTACACATCGCGGGCTAATATGGTGGCGGCCTGTCCAAATATAAATTTTGAAAGTCCCGCCTGACCTGCATTGTTTAGACTTTGAAGGTAGGTGAGTAGAACCATACCAAGACCAAAGAAAGCAGATAGTATAGTAGCTAGAGCACCATCGAATTTGATTTTACTGTTTTCTACAGTGATGGTAATGAGCCACGCTGCAGTGATAGAGGACAGGGCGGCACCTATAATGAGCACCTCGATATCCTTAATGCCTGTCAGCAAGAAGGCGATAACTACACCCGGTAGTGCTGCATGGGAGAGACCGTCACCGATAAGGCTTTCTTTGCGCAGTACTGCGAAGGTCCCTGCAATACCACTGGCGAGGCCTAAGAGTGCCGTGCCGAGCAGTACCATCTGCGTCGTGTAGGATTGGAGTATGGTCATACAATCCTCCCCTTGCCGTAGGTGCGCTCGATGGCTTCCTCTGTAAACGTATCTGCTACAGGACCATAGGCAACAGTCTGTTTGTTCACCATCGTTACCCAGTCAAAATATTGAGGTACCGTATTTAAATCGTGGTGTACGACGATGACCGTTTTGCCGCGTGCTTTCATTTCTTGTAAAAGGGAGATAATGGCATGCTCTGTCGTTTTATCGACGCCCTTAAATGGCTCGTCCATGAGGTAAATATCTGCCTCTTGTACGAGGGCTCTCGCAAGGAATACACGCTGTTGTTGGCCCCCTGAAAGCTGACGAATTTGCCTGTTTACATAGTCGCTCATGCCCATTTTTTCAATCATGGAGAGGGCCAGCTCCTTATCCTTTTTACTTGGTCGTTTGAACCAACCTAGATGACCATAGCGGCCCATGAGTACTACGTCTAATACGGTAGTAGGGAAGTCCCAGTCTACGCTACCACTTTGAGGGACATAGGCGATTTTCTTGTAATCCTTTTTGTCCATTGCAAGGTGGTGGTCGATATAAAACTTAACACTACCTGAGATAACTGTTAATAGGCCTAACATGGCCTTTAATAATGTAGATTTACCGGCTCCATTAGGGCCAACGATAGCCGCTAAGGAACCGATGGGTACCTTCATATCTACGTCCCATAGTACGGGTTTTGTCGTATAAGCTACGGTCATATCTTCAACTTCAACAGCCCATTCCATAGAGACCTCCTTCTATTAATAAGTGCTACTAGCTAATATTGCTAGTAGCACTTGTACTTACAATAACAAAGTAAATTTAAAACTATCTAAGTCATAAGTCCGAACTGTAACCAGACCTGTAAATTTACTTTGTCGTATTTGATTAAGTTAATCAAATCATTGTTTATTTAAGTGCTTTAACGATGGTATCGATGTTAGCTTTTACCATGCCAATATATGTGCCGCCTTCAGTGCCTTCAGAACCGAGGGAGTCGGAGTATAATTCGCCACCGATAGCAACGTTCCAGCCTTTAGCCTTAGCTGCTTCTTGAACGGCTTCAATGGTTTTGTGTGGTACAGAAGATTCTACGAAGATCGCTTTAATTTTGTGATCTACGATAAATTGAACAAGTTCATTCACATCTTGTGTGCCAGCTTCTGTAGCAGTACTTACACCTTGCAAACCTTTTACTTCAAAGCCATAAGCGCGAGCAAAGTATTGGAAGGCATCGTGTGCTGTTACGAGAACGCGAGATTCTTTAGGAATAGATTCTGCTTGTGCTTTAATATATGCATCTGTTTCATCTAATTTAGTGAGGTATGCATCATAGCGTTTTTTGAAATCCTCTTTGTGAGCTGGATCTGCTTTAGCAAGACCTTCGTAAACAGCTTTGGCAGCAAGTTTCCAGTTCGCTACATCGAACCAAATATGAGGGTCTTTAGTTTTCACGCCATCTTCTTCATCAAAGTCGAGTAGAGTGGCTGGATCAATAGCGTCGGATACGCGGATAGTAGCTTTATTTTGTTTTGTTAAATTGTCGAAAATGGAACCCATTTTACCTTCTAAGTGAATGCCGTTGTACACCACAACATCTGCCTTAGACATAGTTGTTACATCGCCGGCGCTCGCTTGGTAGAGGTGAGGGTCTACGCCAGGTCCCATGAGTCCTTGGACGGATACATGATCACCGCCAATTTCTTTTACTAAATCTGTTAACATTGTAGTAGTAGCTACAACATTTAATTTTTTCTGATTGTCTTGGGCTGCATCTTTTCCACAGCCTGCTAATGCGAATAACATAAGTGCTAATGATACGACAATTAGTAAGATTCGATTAAATTTCATAATAAACCTCCTTTTATAGGTACAGCGTTAAAAACTTTAGTTATCTTGTTAATACATAAGTGATACAATCTACCCTTATTTAAGCGGAAAAATAGCCACTACTAACGTAGCGGCTAGTGGCAGTTATACGGTCTTCTGCTAAGGTCACAATTGTTAAGTGGATGAGTGATTGTAGATGGTTAGGCCCAATGAGGGCAACGATACCAAGTACCATCATGACCTTCATTTGAATACGCTTTCTACGTCTCATGATGAACCTCCTTTGTGTAATTTTTTGTCATATCAACCTGATATGTAAGTCCGAACAGTTATCTTGAAATCAATATATCATAAATGAGATAAATTTTATCAATAATAATTTATTCTTTCAATATTCATCTTTATTTAGTATGATATTATGCATAGACAAAATGAATAAGGAGGCTTATTATGAATAAATTATTCCGATACACTGCTGCAGCTGTACTCGTTGCATCTTTCGGCATGTTAGGTAATTATACAGCTGATGCGGCAAAGTTCTTAGAATCTCCAAGAGAGGTTCATATTGTAAAACCTGAGTTGCCTGAGATTCCTCAAACGGCTACGGTGTCACCAGATATGCGCGTACGCTTCTTGATTGATAAAAAAGGGAATGTTAAAAATGTTTTCGTTGAACGCTCCTCTGGTTATGCTCCTGTTGATGAAGCAGTAAAAAAAGCAATCATGCAGTGGAAATTCACACCTGCTATCGGCACGGATCAAAAGGCTCATGAATCTATTATTGGGATGACAATTACTCTGCCTAAGCATGCTGTAACAGCTAAATAAGGAGATAATGATGAATAAAGTGTTGCGTTGTGCAATGTTGAGCGCATTGTTTCTAACTGGTTTGGTGGCCTCTGTATTGGCGGCTCCTTATCAACCGCCTACAGCGGTATCTACGCCAGCTGTAGACCAAGCGGTTCTTGCCGGTTATAGCGGTGCTGTTCATGGTGCAGATGTACGTTTTACCATCAATGAAGACGGCTCTGTAGGGGATATTGAGATTATAGCATCTAGTGGCTCCAGCGCTGTTGATGCGGCACTCGTTGAAACTATTTCTACATGGCGATTTAATCCTGCTACAGACTCTAATGGTAATCCGGTAGCATCTTCTAAAACTGAATATATTGATTTTTAATATCTAATAAAGGCACTCGTACATGGTATGGGTGCTTTTTGTGTGAAATCTTAAGCTGATGCACTATTTGCGTAATCTACGTTTAATTGGATTGTAACCACAATTAAGCAAAACTAGTTGAGAAATTTTTACAAAATAATAAAACTGTATCTATAGCTACTGAAAATTACTTTCAAAATGTTATAATAAAATCATAATCATCAATTAGCCCTTGGAGGTATACACATATGAATCCATTAAAACAAAAGCTAGATATTAACAATGAACGTTACCGAATTATTGTGTCCGTTAAAGAAGATTATTTAGACGGAAAATTGTCCTTAGAAGAGGGCAATCGTATTTTAAAAGAAAAACTTGGCACTTGTACGCCTGATGAGTTTGCTTATGCAGAGCAAAGTTTAAAAGGTGTTTACAAGGATGAAGAGATCCTAGATAAGATGGATGACCTATTAAACTTGTTCGATGGCGTATTAGTACGCGCTCAAAATGAGTATCCTGAAAATCATCCGTTGTGGGTGTACTTAGAAGAAATCAATGCTGTTGAAAAGGTCGCTCTTGAAGCAGATGAATTATTGAAGCAAGAGAAGTTTATTAAGAATCCATGGCTTGGTATCTTTGATTTGTTAGCGCAATGGAGAACGCATCTGTCTCGTAAGCAAAATCAATTATATCCAATGCTAGAGGACCACGGTTTTGACCGTCCAACACGTATTATGTGGACCTTCGATGACGGCGTACGCGATGCTATCTCTGCATCCTATGCATTACTTCGGGAAGATAAATACGAAGAGTTCTTGGCGTCCGTACCAGAAACGTTAGAGAAGTTACGTGATTTGAACTCTAAAGAGTTAGAAGTACTATTGCCAACATCTTATAAACTGTTAAGCGACGAAGAGTTTGTGCGCATGAGCAAAAATGACCATGAAATTGGTTATGCTATCATCAATCCACCAGGTTTATATGTGGTGCCGGGCATCAATGACTCTGCAGCGCAACTAAATGCAAATAACTCCGGTCAAAATGGCGCTGTATCTAATGAATTCTTAAACGATTTAGCAGGCCTATTGTCTAAATATGTTGGTCCTGTAGGAGGTGCAGCTGTTAGTAAGGATGTTGTACTAGATGTAGCCACTGGCAAATTGACATTGGAGCAAATTAATTTGTTATTCCGTCATCTTCCAGTAGATTTATCCTATGTAGATGAAAATGAACTCGTTAAGTTCTACAGTGATACACCACATCGTATTTTCCCTCGCAGTGCTAACGTTATTGGCCGTGAGGTTAAGAATTGTCATCCAGCAAAATCTGTTCATGTAGTAGAAGAAATCGTAGAGAAATTCCGTTCTGGAGAACAAAGCCAAGCAGAATTTTGGATCAATAAACCGGGCTTGTTTATCTATGTTATCTACACGGCAGTGCGCGATGAAAATGGTAAATTCCGCGGTGTACTAGAAATGATGCAAGATTGCACTCATATTCGTGAGCTTGAAGGGTCCCGTACATTGTTGACTTGGGATAAAACTGACTTTGTAGGCGATAGTAGTAAAGAAAAATCCTTAGCTCAAGAGGCTGCAGAAGAGGTAGAGGAAGAACCGTTAAAAGCTGATGCCGATGGTCGATTCCATATCGACGCAAAAACGACGTTGTCTAATTTGATCAAACAAAGTCCAGATATTGTAGATCATTTGATTTCTTTAAATCCTAAATTCGAGAAATTAAAAACGCCTATGGTAAAAGTAATGGCTAAGGTAGCTACCATCAAGATGATTGCAGAACGTGGTGATTTTGATGTAGATGATTTGATCGGTAAAATCGACGCATTCATTAATAAAAATAAGAAATAATTGAACTTTTAAATGTGAAAGAGGCAAGGTCTTAGGGCCTTGCCTCATTTTATTTTGTTATTAGTATTGTGCAGTGACTACGAACATTGAATCATATGTTGTTTACTTTGGTTGCAACATTAAGGAATAATTAGTTATCAATTTTTATTATTAGAGATGTGTTGCACTAATTCGAAATAAACATACAATAATTTCCTATAATTCATCTGTTTTGTGTATACAAATTTGATTGAAAAGGGTAAAATAGAAAATAATGAAAGTATTTGCAAAAACAATATTTTCATATATTAATCTACTTTTACATGAGAAATTACAAAATATTTAAAGGTGAGGATCTAGATACTATGTCTACAAGACGCGTTTGGAAGCAAAGTGAAATTAAAACAAACCCATTATTTTCTAAGATGCGCAGTACTATTGAAACTGCATTTTATGGGAACAATGTAACGCCTGTAACATCCGTTGCACAAGCGTATCAACTTGCCGCTGAAGAGCCAGGTGTTATCGTCCTCGATATGCCTGTATATAAACCATGCGAGCAAGGTTTGCCAACTGATGCAAAGGTACTTGTTACAAATGATGGTAAAACTACAGGTCGCTATGCAAAAGCTCGTCGTATTATTGGCGATGAAGGTATTGATGAAGTAGAACTTTCTAATATTGCACGTGATGCTGTGTATGATAGCCGCGATAAAGAGTGGCTTGCTGCTGAAGCTATTGTTGGTTTAGATAAAAAATTTACCGCTCGTGCTCATTTGATGATTCCAAAAGATCACGCATCTACTTTGTATTCTTGGATCATGAACTTCAAGTTCTTTGATGCAGCTGTGAAAGAATTCTACGATGATAGTTTAGAAATCCCAGAAGGTGATATCTACATCTACTCTGATCCAGATTATATTGTACCAGGTCATCCAGGTGGTCTTGCTATCTTTGACCCTGCTCATAACTGTGCCATGATTCTTGGCATGCGCTATTTTGGTGAACACAAAAAAGGTACCCTTACATTAGCATGGTCCTTGGCTAATCGCCTCGGCTATGTTGCTTGCCATGGCGGTATGAAACGTTACAACCTTGATAATGGCAAATCCTATACTATCGGTGTATTCGGCTTGTCCGGTTCCGGTAAATCTACATTGACTCATGAAAAACATGATGGTCGTTATGATATCTCTATCTTGCATGATGATGCGTATATCATCAATACTGAGGATTTGAGTTCTATTGCTCTTGAACCTACGTACTTTGACAAAATGCAAGATTACCCTGTGGAACATCCTGCTAATGAATTCTTGTTAACACTACAAAATGTAGGCGTAACCATGGATGACGAGGGCCGTAAGGTTGTATTAGCTGAAGACGTTCGTAATAATAATGGTCGTGCTATCAAATCTCAATTCTGGACAGAGAACCGCGTAAATTACGTAGACGAGCCAGTTAATGCTATTGTATGGCTTATGAAAGATAAAACATTGCCACCGATCCTCAAAATTGATGATCCTGTGCTAGCATCTACAATGGGTGCCACACTTGCTACGCGCCGTTCTACAGCGGAAAAACTCGATGCTCATGTGGATCCAAATGCACTTGTTATTGAACCGTATGCAAATCCATTCCGTACATATCCATTGGCTCTTGATTATGAAAGCTACAAAAAATTGTTCTCCGAATGTGGCGTAGAATGCTACATTATGAATACAGGCTTCTTCTTGGACAACAAAGTTCCAAAAGAAGTGACTCTTGATTTGTTAGAACGTTTGGTAGAAGGTACTTTGGAATTCAAACCATTCTATAAATACCCGAACCTTGAATATGTAGAGGTTCCTGGTTTTGAACCACCATTCCAAGTGCGTGAGTACCATCACCAATTACACAAAGCTTTTGAGTTCCGCTATGACTATGTAGAAAACCTTATTGGTCATAAAAACGAATTACCAGAAGAAGTATTAGAAGTACTTAAAACATTAATGTAATCTCAAAATTTATTAACTCCTCAATATAATATTGAGATTGTCTAACTGCTCAAAGAAAAGGTCCTCCTGATGGAGGGCTTTTTTGTTGTGCGTAAGTTATTATATTACTATGGCTCGTCATATATCTTGTATTTTGGTAATATTTAGTTATAATAAAATCATAATGTTTTGTTATAAGGTGTTTCTATGGATATAAAAGATATTAAATACATAAGTACTATTGTCGAGATGGCATCGTTCTCTAAAGCGTCTAAAAAATTATATATTTCTCAGCCTGCGTTGAGTCAAAGTATTCGTCGTATCGAAGCAGAGTTAGGTGTTCCAATGTTTGCTCGTGATCGCACTAAGGTGGTGCCGACGGCTGCAGCGTTACAAATTGCAAAAGAAGGGATGCCATTAGTTCATAAAGTAGAGGCTTTAACACAGTCTATCATTAATCAAGGCACTGATGTGGCATATCACGTGCGGATTGGTTTGTCCCAGTTTTATGGTCATCATATGTTAGGTAAAACGCTAAAGAGCTTTCAAGAAATTGAACCATCTTGGGAGTTCCATGTGGTAGAAGGTGAATCTCACTTCTTAGAGCAACAGATTTGTGATGGTTTAGTTGACGTAGGACTATTCCCGACACCGATTTATTCTCAAGCTCTTGAAAGCTATCCCGTACTTGATGAGCAAATTTTACTAGCTATTAGCGTAGAAAATAAAAAAGCCATCGCTATTGCAGACTCTCTCATGACGCCTGATGGCATTCGGGAAATCGCACCATTTGGACCGTTTCCGTTTATTCTTTTGCGAGAAGGCTTAAAGCTACGGTCTTTGGTAAACCGATTATGCCAAGCGGAGTCCTTTGTGCCTAAAGCGGTTATTGCATCAGAAACATTGGATACTTGTCGCTCTTTAGTAGAAGATGACTATGGAATTACTTTCTTGCCGAATACGCTTAATAGTAAGAGGGATGAAGATAAGGTTAAATTTTATCCCCTTGCATCAAAACTTTGCTTCCGTCAATTAGTTCTTGTGGCAAGATCAGATAGAGCAAAACGATTCCATTTGCCTGAAGTGGCAAATATTATGCAGAAATTCTTATAAATTATACAGATGGCATATTGGAGTATTTAACTTTATTTACGAATAATAATTCATATAAAATAATATCTAAATATAGCATTCTATAGATAAAAGAGGTTAATTCCTGAGTTTTTCCGGAATTAACCTCTTTTGCTTTGTGAAAGAAAACTGAAAATATCGAATTTGATAAATATAGTAACTACAATATCTTTTAGCGTTAATGAGTCAAAAATTTCTCAAAAAAATAATTGACAAATGTCCTGTCAAAAAATATACTTAAAGTAGGTTAAAACATATTTAGGAGATAGGATTTAAAGCCCACAAGTATGGTGGATTTAAAAAATAAAGTAAAAGTAGAATATGTTTTCTTGTTATTGACGGTTGGCCTATGTAGGCCCCTAGGAGGTTTATTATGAATAAAGATGTGGAAAACAAAAACACCCATGACCACAGCCATGGCGAACATCATCATGAACATCATCATGACCATCATTGCCATTGTGGCGGTCATCATCACCATCATGGTCACGACCACGATCATCATCACGATCATCATCATGACCACGATCATGAACATGGTCACGACCATAGTCATGCAAAGGCTATGCCGACGGATAAATGGGTGCCACACACTCATGAACCAGGGGTACCTCATGAACATGGCGTAAACGATTACATGAAAGCCGTTGCTGAGTATCGTAAAACTTGGCCTACAAAACAAGATGTTATCGAACAAACACCAGATCCTGCGGTACGTGAAATGATTCTTCGCATGGAGCAAATCGGTTGTGATACAGTGTTTGACCGTTTCGACAAACAACAACCACAATGTACGTTCGGTATTGCTGGCGTATGTTGTCGTGTTTGCTTCATGGGTCCATGTAAAATTACACCTAAGAGCCCTCGTGGTGTCTGCGGTGCTGATGCTGACCTTATCGTAGCTCGTAATATGACACGTGCTGCTGCAGGTGGCTTAACACAACATGGTGCGCATGCTCGTGAAATCTTGATTTCTTTGAAAGCTGCTGCTAACGATCAATTAGATATCCCAATTTTGGGCGAAGAAAAAATTCGCACAGTATGTAAAGCTTTCAACATCCCTGAAGAAGGCCGTTCCTTAAAAGAAGTGGCTAATGACTTGGCAGATGTTCTATTAGAAGATTTGAGCCGTGCATTGCCTGGCGAATATAAAACAATTACAGCGTTAGCTCCAGCTGAGCGCCGTGAAGTTTGGAAAAACCTTGGATATCTTACCTATTTCTGCGTACAATGAAGCCTTTGATGCATACCATCGTACATGTGTAGGTACAGATGGCGATTGGGAAAGCAACATGAAACAATTCTTGCGTTGTGGTCTTGCTTTCACATTCACTGGCGTAGTAGCAGCGGACATCGCAACAGATGCATTGTTCGGTCAAGGTGGTCGTCGCACATCCAAAGTTAACATCGGTGCATTGAAAAAAGGTTATGTTAACATCGCTGTTCATGGTCACTTGCCAACATTAGTATCACAAATTTGTACAATTGGTGCCTCTGAAGAGTACTTAGAAAAAGCGAAAGCTATCGGTGCTAAAGGTATCCAATTCTACGGTATCTGCTGCTCTGGTTTGTCCAGTATGTACCGTTACGAAAACGTTATTCCATTGTGTAATGCTATCGGTGCGGAACTTGTACTTGGTACAGGCGCTCTTGATTGCTGGGTAGCTGACGTTCAAGACGTTTACCCTGCTATCATGGACGTAGCACGTTGCTTCAACACAAAAGTTATCACTACATCTGATGCAGCTCGTTTACCAGGTGCAGAACACATTGGTTACGATCACCATCATACTAACTTGTCTGAAACAAAAGCATTGGCTCGCAAAATCTTGGATCGCGCTCTTGAAGCTCATGAATTGCGCAAAGGCATGCCTGTATTCATTCCGCCATACGAAATCACGGCAGAAGTTGGTTTCTCTCCAGAATCCACTGTTAAACATTATGGTTCCTTCAAACCATTAGCTGACGCTTTAAAATCTGGTAAAGTTCGTGGTATTGTAAACGTAGTAGGTTGTTCCAACCCTCGCGTTATTTATGAAAAAGCAACTGTAGATATTGTTGATACACTTATTAAAAATGGCTGTATCATCACAACAAATGGTTGTGCGTCCTTCCCATTGATGAAACTTGGTTACTGTAATACAGATGCTATTAAAAAATGTAGCCCTGCATTGCAAGAGTTCTTGGGCGATGATCAACCACCTGTATGGCATGTCGGCGAATGTGTAGATAATGCACGTTCCTCCGGTATTTTTGCTGGTATTGCTGGTGAATTAGGCCTTAACTTACCACAAATGCCATTTGCTATGTCTAGCCCTGAATGGTCTAACGAAAAAGGTATCGATGCATCCCTTGGCTTCCGCTTGATGGGTATTAACTCTTACCATTGCGTTGAGCCACCTACACAAGGCTCTGATGCTGTTACAAAATGGCTTAAAGAAGACACTAAAGACATCTTAGGTTCTGTTATGTATGTAAATACTGATCCTGCTAAAGTAGCTGAAAAAATCTTAGCTGATATCGATGCTAAACGTGCTGCTTTAGGTTGGGCTGAAGTAAAATAGTTTATCCTTTGATAGATTATAATTTGTAGTTGCGTATAAAAACACCCTCTATAGATCTTATAGTTATTATGACTATTAGAATTAAGAGGGTGTTTTTTATTGCTTGTGGATAGATTTTTTACTTGTCTTGTATTAGCCGTAGTATAATGTACTAATTGTTTTAGACCTACTAAAGTGTGATGGTTTCACCATCTTCAGGCACTGCTACATGGCTTTCAATGTTGTTGCCTTTGATAAACTTGCGCACATCCTCACGGCTTGTTGCTGTGTGATTAACTGTATCCATGTGAACCGCAATGATTTTAGCCTCTGGTTTGCGTACCACCATGCGGCCAATATCTTTTGTACCCATAATAATACTATCTTCAAAGCCTAAAACTTGAGCATATCCAGTGTTCATAATAATAACGTTAGGGTCGAAGCGAAGGAGAGCCTTTCTCTACATCACTTGTCCAAACTGTATCGCCTACAAGGTACACAGTTGGTTCGTCTGCTGCTTCAAAAATAACGCCCATCGCATCGCCTGCTAATGGTGCGAGAACTGGATTCGCATACATTTCTACCGTGCCGTGGGAGCCACCTGTTTTTCTTAATGTGATACCATTAAACTCCAGACTTTCAAAAATGATGCGTACATCATTAAAGCCTTGTGAAGTAATAAGTTCTTTGTCCGCTGTATTTTGTACAAAAATAGGAAGTGACTTTGGAATAGCATTAATTGCCGTTTCATCCCAATGGTCGAGATGTGTGTGTGTAACTACCACTGCAGTTACATTGCTCAATAGATTGTCCATTGATAGAGGTAAATCAACCATAGGCATTCTTTGTTGATAGTTAAATGTTCCTTCAAAGCCAGGATACGTATCTTTTGGTGCTAAAAACGGATCAATAAGGAATGTTGTATTTTTTATTGTTAATTTTCCTGTAGCATTTCGAATGTGAGTATATTGTGTCATAGTTATCTCCTTAATTAGATTATTGTCGATTTAATTGAATAGATTATTATTTGTAATTTCTAGAACTAGTGTACCTTGTTTTGTTATACTAGTCTCAACAATAATTAACACTATGTTTATTAATAGACACATTGTATAAAAGTGTCTATATTGGAGGTTATATGATAACTCGAAAAGAAATGACACGTATGTTGTTAAAAGAAGGCTTGCTTAGTTGTTTAGCAAACAATTCTTTTGAGTCTGTAACAGTCACATCGTTGTGTAAAGCTTCAGGTATAACTCGTTCTACTTTTTATTTACACTATAGCAATATCATGGAAATTGTTGATGATTTAGTGGATGATGCAATCGCTTATTCAAAGCCAGGAATGGTAGATAACAACAATTTACAAACTATAGCTAACACCTTATCAGCTGCTTCTAATTCTATTTCGTTGAGAGAAGCATACGATTCTATTTTTGATAGACTGCCATTATGTCAGCGTATTATACGACATAAAAAGTATTTACCTTTATATTTAGATGAACAAATTTCAGAATATGTATTACAACGCATTATCCGGAGTGAAAAAGATCGACAAGGACTCGTTATGGCAGAATCTCTTGGAGTTTCGTTTGATGTGGGGGTATCCGTTTTTGTATTTTTAGTACACGGACTATATGCTATTAATAAAGAATACAAGTGGACTCAGAGTGATGAGTGGTTAGAAGCTCAGAAAGTTATTTTTGAACTCGTTTACCGTGGTTTACAAATCAAATAGTATTTATACTCGTATATGTTTAGTATTCTATGAAGTTTTTAGACAACGAAAAAAGGACTCCATATGGAGTCCTTTTTTCATGTAAGGGGAGTGTTAGTATTAATATCAAATGAACCATGTATTTAAACAAGTAGTAGGTTTGGGGTTAGTATTACTTGTCGGGAGATAAATACACGTACGGTAACCAGGGAATTGTTACCTCTATTTATCATTTGATGTAGTTATTATAAAAACAATAAATGAGTTAAAAATGAAGATATTTAATAAATTACTTTAAATTTCTTATATTTCTAAAAAACTTCGTAATTTAGTTTAATTATTGTTGATAAATATGGGGCAATTTTGGTATTATATATAAAGGAGAAGTTGTATATTTTATAAAGGTTTAATGCCATTAAGCTTTTATAAAGTATACAGCTCTATAGCATGAGAGGAGCAGTCATATGAGTAAAATATTAACCATATTATCTCTTTTGTGGCTACTCAGTATAGGGGGGACTGCTAACGCAACGGACTGGTACTATGTTGGACCAGATGCATCAGGAAACCAATTATTTATTGACAACGACAGTGTACAAAAGAGTGATTATGATGCACTTTTGTGGCTGCGAGTCAATGAACTGGGTGGCGACGAATTGCGGTACAAAGTTTATATCAGTAGATATAATAGAACCATGGAAACATTGAAGGTTGATGCGTACATGGCAGACGGGACGCCGTATGAAAATGTAGAATTTAATGAAAACCCTGAGCCTATTGAGGGTAATACTAATGGGCATGCTATTTACAATTTATTATGGAATTAAAAGAACCATCTAGCACAGCAAACTAGATGGTGGCTTATAGGACAAAAAGTGTGTGTAAAAACCCTTATAACACTAGATATTTACTAGTGTTATAAGGGTTTAATCTTTTTTTGGAGAAGTTTGAGGGTGGACAAAAAGTGTGGGTGAAAACATCAATTAACCCTTGTATTTACTAACTAAAATGATGTTATATCTTCCTATATATAAACAAATATGGAGGAAGAGTTTATGCGACAAATAAAATGTCCTGATTGTAATGAAACATGTATTAAACACGGTGTTTTAAAATCTGGTTCTCAGCGTTGGTTTTGTAAACATTGTAAGGTGGCATTTACCGTTAAAATTAATAATTTAAGTAAAGAGTTAAGCCTATTCTTGAATTGGTTATTCAGCACCAATATTCAAGCTGATATGCCTGGTAAAGGTCGTACATTCAGGCGTAAAACCGCTAAATTTTGGTCCATATGGCCATTGCCACCAAAAGTGGAAGAAGTACATGATGTGGTATATCTTGATGGAATTTACTTAGCTAGGAATTTATGTGTTTTGATTTGTTGCAATGATACTCATGTTCTAGGATGGTATGTCTGTCGTTATGAGCATGCTAGAGCTTGGCAGTGTTTAATAGAACGGATTGCCGAACCTAAAGTTGTTGTGTCTGATGGTGCTAATGGTTTGCCTAAAGCATTACGTAAAGTTTGGCCTCATAGCAGTCACCAAAGATGCCTGTTTCACATTTTTTGTCAGGTTAGACGATATACGACAAGTAGACCTAAAACGTTAGCTGGGAAGGACCTTTATAGTCTTGCCAAAGCTTTATTTAATGTGAAAACAATGGATCAAGCCTTTATATGGATTAGTGAGCTTTCAGCGTGGCGAATGACATATTCTGATTTTTTACGAGAAATGACGATTGATGAATTCGGAAACAAATGCTCTACACATGAGCGTTTGCTTAAGGCTGAATCATCATTATGGCGTCTGATTAGGCAACAAACTTTATTTACTTTTTTGGAATGTTTTGATATTACAATACCTACAACAAATAATCGTATTGAAGGTGGAGTAAATGCTCAACTAAGAAGTATGTTACGGGCTCATAGGGGTCTTTCACTTGAAAGAAGACTAAAAGCGGTCTATTGGTGGTGCTATATGCACTCACCAAGACCGCTTTCTATTTCAGATATATTAAATTGTATGCCTACAGATGAATCGATTGCTGCTATCTACAAACGGTTATCTGATTATTGCCAAATAGATCGTTCAATCCCTCAATGGGGTGATGCTCCTGTTTGGAATGAGCTACATATGTCTACAGATTTTCCAACTTATTGGGATTAGTCACACACACTTTTTGTCCTATAACCCTAGATGGTTCTTTTTTATGTGTAAAATATTTATAAATCCTTAGGAATATTATTTATATACTACATTCTCAGAACACTGAGAATGGTATATACATGAAGTGATTAAACTTGGGCAGAATTACGGCTCAATTCTAAGTCTTGAATCATTTGAAGATCGTCCTTAGGAGAGCGACCGCCCGTTGTTAAGTAGCCACCAACCATGATGCCGTTTAGGCCACCTTTTAAAGCGTAAGCTTGTAAGTCTCGTAGATTTACTTCGCGACCGCCAGCTGTACGAATCAATGCGTTTGGCAAGATGAAACGGAATACAGCGAAGGTACGTAAAATATCTAGTGGACGTAATGCTTTATTACTTTCAAATGGTGTACCTTTAACAGGGTTCAAAATGTTGAGTGGTACAGAGTCAATATGCAAACGTTTAAGCTCAAACGCCATTTCTACGCGTTGTTCCAATGTTTCATTAAGACCAAGGATGCCGCCAGAGCAAACGCGAATACCTGCTTTTTGAGCATTATCGATGGTAGACATTTTATCTTCGTAGGAATGGGTTGTACAAATATCTGGGAAGTGACTAGGTGCCGTTTCGATATTGGAGTGGTATCGAGTTACACCCACTTCTTTCAATTTGAGAGCTTGTTCGTAAGTTAACAAACCAAGAGAACAGCAGATTTCGAGGCCAATTTCGTTTTTGATACGGTCTAATACATGAATGATTTGATTAAATTCATCTGGGTTATTAGTATTACGACCACTTGTTACGATGGAAAAACGAATAGCGCCGGCTTCTTTAGCTTTGCGCGCCGCATCGAGGATGCTTTCATCATCCATGAACGGATATACTTGAACACCTGTTTCGTGATGGGCAGATTGGGCACAGAATTTACAGTTTTCAGGACATTTGCCAGATCGTGCATTAACAATGGCACATACATCCACGGAGTTGTCATTGAAATGCTGGCGAATTTTATCAGCCATAGCAAGTAAAATCATGGTGTCATCGTCTGACGTATGAATCAGCTCGATTGCTTCTTCCTTAGTGATTTCGCCGCCGTTCATAATGCGGTTGGCAATAGTAAGGATTTTTTCGTATGTACCCACTTGGGATGGTTGTTGATCTATAGGCAAAGCCATAATAGCCTCCAAGAATTGTTAACTTAATAAAAACATAAAATATTGACAATCTGATTGTAAACCTTCGTGCATAAATTGTCAACCAAATGTATTTATTGGTTAACATAGTTAAATCTAGGTTGCTATAAATTTAGTTTGCATTCCCTTTTATGAGAAAAATATGTGATTATCCTATAATTTATATTTATTAATAATTAGGAGAAATTTATTTTAACTATATCTTTTTTGGGCTAATTGATAGCTATTTTTAACTTATCTTTAACGTTTTGTAGTATAATAGACTATTGTAATTACTATATATAACTATAATAAAAAGTACTAATACAAGGAGTGGATATAGATGCAGCCGTTTCGATTTATACACTGTGGTGATCTGCATTTAGGGGCACCCTTTCAATATGCTACAGGTATTAGCCGCGCCGTTGATCGCGCCGTGAGCGAAGCTACCTATGTAGCCTTTGATACAATCATTGACACTGCTATCGATGAGCATGTTCATGCCGTTGTCATAGCTGGTGATATTTATAATAGCGAAGACCATAATTTAGAGGCTCAAGTGCGCTTTGTGCGCGGTATGTATCGTTTGGCAGAGCATCGCATTGCAGTCTATATGGTGCAAGGTAATCATGATCCTGCTGAAAGCTGGAAGGCGCAATTACAAATGCCAGATAATGTACATGTATTTTCTAGTGAACAAGTACAACGCTTCCCGCTCATCGTTAACAATATTGAAATTGGTGGCGTTTATGGTATCAGTTGTGGTCATGGTAATGAAAGCGAGAATTATGCTCGTCAATATCGTGCTTTTGAACGGGATGAGTTTTCTTTGGCCGTCATGCATGGCACAGTAGGTTCTAGTGTAGGCGCCGAAAATCACAATGTGACTGGTCCGTGTAATTTGACGGATTTAGCTGAGGCCGCAATGGATTATTGGGCTTTAGGACATATTCATAAATCCCAAATTATCAGCGAGGAACCTCTTGTTGCATATGCCGGTAATCCTCAAGGCTTACATCGTAAAGAAATAGGGCCTAAAGGGTGCTATTTAGTTTCTGTATCTCACAATGGTCATTGTGAACCGAGATTTATTGAAACTAGTGCCATTCGATTTGAGGAAATCAAAATCGATATTGCGGGTATGCAAAATGAATCTGATTTATTGGAAATTTTGCGCCATAAAGAAAGAAAACTTGCGCAAGCAGTACAAGAAAAATATTTTGCTATCCATTGTTCTCGCTGGTACTGGCCCGTTACATCGCCTATGTACACAAGAGGGCGTGCGCAATTTGTGGCTTCAAGAGTCGCAAAGTGAAGAAAAAAGCAAATCTGTGTTTGTCATGCCTTATCGCATTATCTCCAATACGCGCCCTAGCATTAATTTAGCAGAACGCCGTTTATTATCCGATGTAGTAGGCGACTATCTGCGTGCTTATGACGATATGGTGGAGGGGAATGCTGTGCAGACAGCACGCCAAATTTTGGCTGATCGTCCTGAATTTAAACGATTAGGCGTATATGCGGATATATTGAGCGATGAATTATTAATGCGTGCTTTGAAACGTTGTGAAATAGAAGGTGTTACTGTATTGATGGGGGCTAATGATGAACATTAAACGCATACGATTTGATGAATTTGGCCCGTATCGTGATTGGTCTTTCACAACGGGTAACAATGGGGTTCAGCTCATGTATGGCCCTAATGAAAGCGGTAAAACATCGCTGCTCGAAGGGATGCGTACCTTATTATTTGGGGGCACTCATAAGGCCTATGGTCCTATGACTGGCGCTCTCGAGGTGGAACGCAATGGTGAAAGCTACTATATTGGCCGCAAAGGCAGACAGCTAGACTTTTACAGTCCTAGAAATCCTGCTATCCATGAAGAGCCTGCTCAGTATTGGTGGCATGGAATTGATAAAAAGACATATAATCGCATTCTTTGCATTGACCTTAGAAGACTTGCAAGGTCTTGATGTATTGCAAGAGGTAGAGGTTCGGTCTCGTTTCTTTGGCGCTGAAGGGGGCGAGCATTTAGGCTCTGTCGTAAAGGATGTGGAAAAAGGAGCCACCGATTTACTCGTAGCATCCTCAAACGGCAAACGTCGTATTAATGTATTGATGGATGAGCTGAAGGAGAATCGCCAAAAGCTAAGTCAATTGGCAGAGCACGAAGCACAATATGTGGAGTTGCAGAAAGCCTTTCACAGTACGGAACAGACGGAAGGTGAGTTACAAGGTCAGCTTCAGGAGTGGAAGGAATACCGTGATGGCGTAGATGTAGTGTTGCGCGCATGGGATACGTATCGCCGCAGTGAGGAGGCGCGTATGCACATGCAGCAGTACAACAGTGAACTCGCTTTGAGCCGCGATGAGTTCCTTACGATCGATGAGGATATCAAACGAGCTCGTGACAATATGCAACTATGGCAAGAAAAGGAAGCGGCGTTAATGCCAGCTAACTTTAGCCCAGATAGTCCGTTTGGCACCTATGGTCAAGATATTGAAGACCTCATTCAACAAGGTGCTAAGTGGGAACAATTACGCCGCGAGTGCGAAGAAGGGGATGCGTACATTCATAAGGTACGCGAGCAACTAGAGTACTCTCGCAAGATGTATTCGGCATGGCGTGATGATGAGCCGATGGCTGAGGATGTTAACTGGTTTGAAGGTGAACGCTTAGCAAGTCGCTTGCGCACTGCTAAAGACCAATTGTTGCATTGGCAGGACCGCAAGCCTGCAGAGGCTTCTGATGACCTCCCAACAGCTAACCTTGAAGGGGCCTCTTTGCCAAATTATAGCGAAGAAGAGTTGGCAAAAAAAGAACATCTCGAACGTGAGTTAGAGTTAATCTTAATGGATATAGATCGAGTGACTGCAAAACGAGATAGTTATGGTCCAGATGCTCAACCGACGAATTTACCAAAATGGTTACAACGCATTAGCGGCATAGGTGCTGTTATTGGCGTATTGCTTGTGTTAGCAGGATTATTAGTTCTTGAATCTGTACTCTATACTATTGGGGGCTTTATCTTATTGATTCTGTCTATGGCGCTATTCTGGTACGCTACGTGGAGAGCTCATAATGGTAACTCCGATGTGTCTAAATTGAACTATGAGTTACAAATCTTATCCTCTCGTAGATCTGATGTAGAACATCAGTTAGAAGCGTTGATTAAGGCAGCTACACCAGTCATTAGCCCTGTGCCATCTTTAGAAGGGGCAGCTCATCTAGACCGATGGATTCAAGAAGGCCATACATTGCAAGGTATTTATGATGAAGCCCTTGCGGCTTGGCAGTCTTGGTTGCCTCAAGGGGCGGCGAAGAGCCTCACAGAAGATGATTTCTTCGGCCTCAAGCATGAGTATGATCAATACCATGAACAGTTGCGGACTATTGAAGGTTACGAGAAGCGTTTAGCAGAGCATAAAGAAGGGTTACGCGTTATTGAAGACCAAGCGATGACCTTGTGGTATAACCTTGGTGTAGAGGCGCCTGTATCTCCAACTGAGCTTAAACGCATTTACAACCAATATAAAAACTTCCAACAAAATAAAATCGTATGGGAACAAAAGGAAGCACAACGCAAAAGCTTCCGCAACGAATACGATAATTGGCATCGAAAGGAAAAAGAATTACTCCTTCGCCAAAAAGAATTACTCCATAAAGCTGGTATGGAAAGCTCTAACGAGTACCGCCAACATCTTATTGATGAGGACCAATATAAACAGTGGCAAACCATTTACAAGCAAAGTCAGGTACAACTAGATTTATTAGCACCTGATGCGGAGAATAAAGACTTGTTCTACCGTCGTTTGCGAGAAGGTAACAAAGATAATTGGCTCGATGAATTGGCTCATTCCGAACGGGAGATGGCATCTATCGAAGATAAATTAGCTACCTTGTACGAGCGTCGTGGTCAAATTGTGGAGGCTATGCGCGCTCTTGGGTCTGACCAAGAGCAACATCAAATGTTGCAAGAGCGCGAAGCTCTTCAAAGCGAATTAGAGACTGCCTTGGAAGACTGGGCTACACAAGTTTTGATGAGCCACTGCATGGATAAAGCGCAACAATCTTACGAGCAAGAAAAACAGCCTCACATGCTTGAACTGGCATCCTCTTATATAGAACGTTTGACTGGTGGTATCTATACCTTTGATATCCTCGGCATCAACGAAGGGGTTGCTCTTGTTAACGGCAATGGGGAGCGATTAGAGCTTAAGTTCTGGTCTAGCGGCTTAGCTGACCAAGTATACCTAGCGTTGCGCTTGGCACTAGCAAAGGTTTTCTCATACCAAGTCGAGTCCTTGCCGATTATCTTAGACGATATCCTTGTGCGTTTTGACGAAAACCGTCAACGTAGTGCTTTGGAACTATTAGCTGAAATTGGTAAGAACCAACAAATCTGGTTATTTACTTGCCAACGTACTGTATATGATATGGCTCAATCTATTACTGGTATTGATCGGCATAGATTAAGTCGCAATTAACTTAAAATCCCTGTGGAGGCTTTTCGCTTTCACAGGGACTAGTAAAGAATAAAATCATGTAAGAGGTTGTAACTTAAATAACTGTTTTAGTTATGTAACTGTGTTAGTATACATTTAGAAAGAAAGGGGTTGAACACTTGAATACAGCATATTTGGACATGATCCAAGGGAAGAACCCTGGTGTGACACCTGTGTGGTATATGCGGCAAGCTGGTCGTAGCCAAGCGGAATACCGCAAAATTAAAGAAAAATATACTTTATTTGAAATTACAAAAGAACCTGAATTATGTGCTCGTGTTACGGAGTTACCTGTTAAGGAATACGGCGTTGATGCGGCTATCCTTTATAAGGACATCATGAGCCCTATGGTGGCGATGAATGTAAATGTAGAGCTGAAAGCTGGCGTAGGGCCTGTATTCAGCACGCCTATTCGCTCCATGGCTGACATAGATAAATTAGACGCCTTTGACCCTACAAAGGTCGACTATATTGCAAAGACGATTACGTTATTAACATCTGGCATGCTTGACGTACCGCTCATTGGTTTCTGCGGTGCGCCGTTTACGATTGCATCCTACCTCATCGAAGGGGGTCCGACGAAGAACTATAATAAAACTCGCGGCATGCTCATCGGTGCACCCGATGTATGGGATGCGTTGATGACAAAATTGGCTGATATGTCTATTGCGTACTTATCCATGCAAGCCGAGGCAGGTGCTAATGCACTACAAATCTTTGACTCTTGGGTAGGTGCTGTTAATGCGGATCAATATAAACAAGGGGTTTACCCTCATATGGAACGCATTATCAAGACGGTAAAGGCAAAATACCCTCATTTGCCTATGGCTATGAATGGTGTTGGTACAGACCATTTAGTATCTATTTGGTCTCATTTGCCCCTTGATGTTATCGCTCTAGATTGGCGTAGCTCTATCGTTATGGCGAACGAGCGTGGCGTAACACAAACGGTACAAGGAAACCTTGACCCAGCATATCTATTCGGAGATGAAAAAACATTGGCTCGCGAAGTGGACCGTATCTTGCTCGAAGGCATTCGTTATGGTCGCCATATCTTCAACTTAGGTCATGGTGTATTCCCAGAGGCAGATCCTAAAAAACTCCATTGGTTAACGGACTATGTCCATGAACGTAGTCGTGAGCTATGGGCTCAAGAGGGTTAAGCTGGTGAAAGTAGAGAAAAAAGGATTATTATTTCTATCCTATGGAAGCCCTTCGAGTAAGGAAGATTTAGTGCCGTATATGACGAGTATTCGTCATGGCCGCGTGCCCACAGAAGGTGAAATTGCTAATCTTACTCGTCGCTATGACGCGATAGAACAATGGTCTAATGTAGAATTGCAGAACATGGCAGAGAATCAATATAAAACGTTGATGACTTTATTGCCAACTATGCCATCAGCTGTTGGTTATTTACACATGAAACCATCTATTGCTGAGGCGGTAGACTCTTTAGCCCTCCAAGGGGTGGAGCATATTATCGCTATTGTGACGGCTCCGTTTTTTACATCTCTTGGTACTGGTGCCTATGAAAAACAAGTGCAAGCAGCCATTGGTAAGCATGGGGCTGTAACATTCGATTTTATTCGTTCTTGGTGGGACCAACCGGCTTTTACAGAATACTGGAAACAAGCAGTCGCAGATTGTGTGAATGCGACTGAAGATATATTCGTTATTTTTAGCGCTCACAGCATCCCTCTTATCAATAATCACGGCGGTGATTCTTATGCATTCGCCTTACATGAAAGTGCCAAAGAGATTGCAGAGCATTGTAAGTTATCTAAGTGGACAGTGGCGTGGCAGAGTGCGGCTCCTCACGGTCAATGGTTAGGCCCTACAGTGGAAGAGGCTATCGACCAAGCTTTACAGACTGGTGCCGCGCATATTGCTTTCGTGCCTTTTGGCTTTGTAAGTAATCATGTTGAGGTCCTATACGATAATGATGTAGAGTGTAAAGAGCTTGTTGAAAATGGGGGCGCAATGTATTTGCGGGCACAGATGCCGAATTGTAATGAAACATTCTTACAAGCCATGGCGAGTGCAATAGTAGAAAGGATTCATTCGTGAACGTAACAATTGTGGGCGGTGGCCTAACAGGGCTAACAGCGGCTTATTATCTAGGTCATGCTAAGCCAGAGTGGAATATCACTCTTTACGAACAAGCACCACGATTTGGTGGGAAAATACAAACACAACGAGTTGATGATTTCGTTGTAGAACTCGGTCCAGATTCTTATTTGGGCCGTAAAACTGAAATGACAGATCTAGTACACGATTTAGGTTTAGGTGATACCCTTGTATCTAATGAGACGGGGCAAGCCTTTGTATATGATGAGGGCTCAATTCATCCGATCCCTGGAGGCTCTATCATGGGCATCCCTACGGAAATGATGCCTTTTGTGAAAGCAACGCTCATTTCTTGGTCTGGCAAATTGCGTGCTGGCTTAGATTATTTTAAAAAGCCTTATGAGCTCGATGAAAATGGTGATGTGTCTATTGGTCATTTCTTTCAATACCATTTAGGTCAAGAAATGATGGATAAGCTTATCGAACCACTATTAGCTGGTATCTATGGTGGTGATATTTATAAAATCAGCCTATTGTCTACATTCCCTCATTTTATTCAAGTAGAACAAAAATATGGGAATATGGTAAAAGGGATGATGGCGGCTAAGATGGGACACTCAAAGGCGGGCGTTTCTAAGGCTGCCAAAGGTGCCGTAGCAGAAGGCGATGTGCCACGTGCTGGTAAAGGTATCATGACAGACCGTCAATTTGAAAGCCATGAAGCAAAGTCTAGTCAAACTGCATCTACGAATACTAGTTCAAACAGTTCTGGCCATGCTACAAACACTAGTCCACACCGACAAACTAGTAAGGTTCAAGCGGATATGGCGAGCCGTAAGGGGACTGCTGCTCAATCTGGTATGTTCCGCCAGTTAACAGGTGGTCTTGAAAGCGTGATTACCGCTATTGTTGATGCTATGCCTAGTAATGTGCACTTGTATACAGGTACGCTGGTTTCTAATATTCGATATGTTGAAGGTATGTATGCTATTGATGTGGAGAACTCTGGAAACGATACTTGTGGCTGTCAATCTAATGCTAATTCCATTAAAACTTCTTCTATTAATACTGATTCTATTAATGCTGATAATAAGGGTGGAGCTAGCGGAGCTACTACAGATTCAGCTATAGAGGTACTTCTTGATAAAGCTCCTGCTATGGCGGATCATGTGATTATCTCGACACCTCCTGCCACATATACGCAATGGTTTAAGGATGACCCGGGTTTTGATTTCTTGCGTTCTATGGAGCAATCAAGCTGTGCTATTGCTATTATGGCCTTTGATAAAAGTACCTTTGATGGCGACTTGAAGGGTTCTGGACTGTTGATTACTCGTAAGACAGACACACCGCTTACAGCGTGTACCATTCTAAATCAAAAATGGCCGCAAACAACGCCTGATGATAAAGTGGTATTGCGCGTCTTTATCGGTAAGCCAGGCAATGATGTGGTGGAACAATATAGTGATGAAGAACTTTCAGAATTAGCAGTCGAAGAAATTCAACACATTATGCGTTTCTCTGCTAAACCTGAATGGGTGCGCATCAATCGCCTCATTCACTGCATGCCGCAATATAATGTAGGGCATCGTGCAGGTATCAAGGCTGTACGTGAACATGTAGCTGAAAACTATCCAAATTTACACCTCATCGGCACGCCATTTGATGGCATCGGTATTCCAGATGGTGTAAAACAAGCAAAAGAATTAGTGCAAAAGCTTGTAAATGACAAGTGAAATCGAAAACTAACTTGAAAAGACTCCATATGCTATAATAGTATATGGAGTCTTTTCGATTCCTATTGTAATAAAACTATATCATTTTAATAGAATCACCATAGATAGGAGTGATCATAATGGGAAAAGCAATCCCTACAGTAGAAGGTTGGCATAGCCAACACATGGTATTTGCCATGGATTTTAGCGCATGGAACTGTTTTACAGCTGATGAAAAAGCAGCAGCGCGCAACGAATTAAAAGCATTCTTAGCAGATCTTGAAGCTACACATCAAGCTAAAGAAGGTAGCTATGCATTCTATGATTGTAATGGTGCAAAAGGGGATTTAATCCTATGGATCCTTGGGCCATCCCTTGAATACTTGGCACAAGTAGAACGCAAGTTCCGTCGCCTTGCAATTGCTAGCGTGTTGGTACAAACTTACTCTTATACATCTGTAACAGAAGTAAGTGCCTATGTTAAGGCTAAACTTGATACAGAGGAAGTTAATAAAAAACTATACCCTCATGTACCTCGCGATAAATATATCTGCTTCTATAATATGACTAAAAAACGTGATGGTGCAGATAACTGGTTCATGTTACCACAACAAGAACGCGGTGCGTTGATGCGCTCTCACGGTGAACTTGGTAAAACATACCTAGACGTACTATCTGAATACACTACAGGTGGCGTTGGTTTAGACGACTGGGAATGGGGCATTACCATCTTCAGTAACGACGACATCCAATTCAAAAAAATCGTATACGATATGCGCTTTGAAGAAGCCAGTGCAAGATACGGCATCTTCAGCGACTTCTACGTTGGTACCATCATCGATGATGCATTACTAGAAGAAATCTTTGGATAAAAAAGGGGACTGCTTAGCAGTCCCTTCATTCTAATTTGACGATATATATCTTTAACTCTATAATATAAATAGATAGTCAGACGAGTAGGAACGTCAGGCGCATCTCAAAAAATGAATTATCTAGGAAATGGCCTTTCTGTTTAGCTAATTACGCATGGTAACGGAGGGCTATTTTTTTTCCCTCCAAAATGAAGGCTATAATTTTGAACAGAAAATTTGGTATACGTACGTATACTCTGTAAAATATAATTCACGATGTATGACTACTGTACTCATAACTATATTTCCATAAAAGAGAACCCCGTATCGATCCGACTTACGAGGTCAAGGCCCTAGGCCGTAGACCTGATAAGTATGGAGGAGAGATGCGGGGTTTCTTTTATCACTTAGTTTAGAAAAGTGAATTATATTTTGTTGTACTGTGGAGTGAACGTAAATTTTCTGTTTCCAGAAAATTATACGTTCATGTTTGCGCTTTTACGCACATAGAACCAGTAGCACACAGCTACTGTTACCAGGTTGAACACAAGTAATGCAACGAAAGCTGGGTAGATACTACCGAATGTAGTATATGTGAAACCGAAGATTTTAGGTGTAATAAAGGCACCGTATGCAGCTACGGCAGCAACGAAACCTGTAATTAAAGAGGAAAGCAATGGATTGCCAAATACGTGAGGAATCATACGGAATGTAGCACCAGTTGCGAAGCCACAGCATACGAATGTCAACACGGACATAGCAAAGAAGAATGGGAAGTTGTGCATATCTACGCCAACTGCAATTAGCGCTGTTGTTGCACATAGACCGAGAAGGCTTACAAAGGTAACTTTTGTACCGCTGTTAATTTTGTCTGCTAACCAACCACCTACAGGGCGAAGTGCACCTGATACAAGAGGACCTACGAATGCGATAGAAGCAAATGGTACTTCTGGGAATTCTTTACCTACTAATAAGCCAAGTGCTGCTGCATAACCAGAGAAAGCACCGAAGGAACAAGTGTATAGCAATGTAAGTGCCCAAGTGTGTTTGTTCCCAAAGATTTGTACAAGATTTTTAGGATTTGGTTTTTCTAGTGGTAAGTTATCCATGAAACGTGTCATAAGTGCAAGGATAACAACGAGTGGTACGATCCACATGAAAGCTGCATTGGCAAGGTATACTGCGTTACCTTTGATGATAGCTGGTGTTACACCAAATACGCTACCTAATGCAGCGGAACCCATAGCGAATGGAGCTAAGAAGTAGATTACGGAGATACCAAGGTTACCAACGCCGCCGTTGATACCAAGAGCTGTACCTTTTTCGGATTTAGGGAAGAAGTTGCCAATGTACGCCATGGAGGACGAGAAGTTGCCGCCCGCTAAACCGATAAGGGCAGTTAAAATCATAAATGTCGTATAAGAAGTTGTTGTATCTTGAACGGCAAAGCCAAGCCATACAACAGGAACTAATAAAATAAGTGTGGAAATAAATGTCCAGTTCTTACCACCGATTAAGGCTGGCATGTAGGTATATACAAAACGTAATGTAGCACCTACAAGACCTGGTAATGCGGCTAATGTAAATAATTGATCTGTTGTGAAAGTTAAAGCCAGCGCCATTTAGTTGTGCTGCAATGGTTGCCCATAAATACCATACACAGAATGAAAGGGTTAATGCAATTGTGGATATAACCAAGTTTTGTTTAGCGATTTTTTTACCAAACTTTTCCCAAAATTCTGGATTATCTGGTTGCCAATTAGCCACAATTTCGCTACGGCTTGCCCCTACTTGAGGCATTTTTAGTTCGCTCATTTTGAACTTCTCCTTACTGAAAAACTATACATGCAATGAAGACATGGAAGATACACTTATCAGTCAATGTATATGAATATTGCAATTTATAGAATTTCTATAGATAGTATTCGAATTACTTAGAAAACTGAGTTATAATTATTGTATCAACAAAATTTGCAATGTCTTATATCACAATTATATTATATATTGTAAAAATTTTTTGTGAATGTGACATAAAGCACACATATTTTGAAATTAATAAGTTATAATAATCTTACGTATACGATAAAGTATATAAACCATGTACTTTTACTATAAATAGATTAGTATAACTAATGGATTTTGTGTTAAAAGTAACATGGAGCGGTGATGTATGGATCAAAATTAATTAATCAATTGCTTGCTTTGCCGGGTGAGGATCTACATCTTAAAAAAGGTGATTTTCTCTTCCATGAGGGGGACAAGGCAGAATACTTTTACGTAGTAGTAAAAGGTAGAATGAGCATTAAGAAGTTTGAAGCTAGCGGACACATTTTTGCGTTGCGTCTAGTGGGACCGAATAATGTTATAGGTGAAGTTCCGTTATATGAAGAGGGAACACAAAAACATATGTGTTCAACGCTATTGCTCAGGACTGCTCTGTTTATTGCATTCGCTATGATTTGTTAGAAACGGCCATTGCAAAAGACCATTCGTTGTCTATTGCGATGATGAAAATCTATACTCTGCATATGCGACGACAACAGGCAAAATACCGAGACTTGCTGTTATATGGCAAGAAGGGAGCATTTTACTCTACCTTGTTGCGCTTGGCCAATAGTTATGGTGTAAAGCGCGAAGATGGTATCTTTATTGATATCGCGTTAACAAATAAAGAGTTAGCTGAATTTGCTGCCACATCTCGGGAAAGTTTGAACCGCATGCTCAGTGAGTTGCGTAAGTTGGGCTATGTAGCCTATGATAAACACCATCTAGTAATCTGTGATTTTGATGCTTTAATCGGGTTGCTTGATTTAGAGGTTGATATGATTGACCCTAATATTAGTAATATCGAATAAAAGGATTATCTCCCTTGTGTTAGTTCAGCTAGCACAAGGGATTTTTTGTAGTTTTGAAGGAGGACACGAGATGAGCTTGTTGTCTCAAAAGTTTAAGTTTCTTCGCAAGAAGGACGTATCTCCAAGCGGTCATCAAATAACTGAAGATGGCGGTCGCGAGTGGGAAAATTTTTATCGTGACCGTTGGTCTTACGATAAAGTTGTCCGCACAACGCATGGCGTAAACTGTACAGGTTCTTGTAGCTGGAATATTTACGTTAAAAATGGTGTTGTAGCCTGGGAAAACCAAGCGATTGATTACCCTGAAACACCTGATGATATGCCGGATTACGAACCGCGTGGGTGCCCTCGTGGTGCGACTTTCTCTTGGTATCTCTATAGCCCATTGCGCGTAAAATATCCATATGTACGCGGTGAATTGGCTGAGCTTTGGAGAGAAGCGAAAAAGAATGCTAAGAACCCAATCGAAGCTTGGAAATCTATCGTAGAAGATCCAGAAAAAGCAAAAAAATATAAATCTGCCCGTGGTATGGGTGGCTTTGTGCGCTCCACATGGGATGAAGCAACAGAAATTACTGCCGCATCCTTATTATATACTGCAAAAACATACGGCCCTGACCGCAACGCTGGCTTCTCTGTAATTCCAGCGATGTCCATGTTGTCCTATGCAGCAGGTGCTCGTTTCCTTAACTTAATGGGTGGTTCACCATTGTCTTTCTATGACTGGTATGCCGATTTACCACCTTCTAGCCCTCAAGTTTGGGGTGAACAAACTGATACACCTGAATCTGGTGACTGGTACAATGCTGGTTACATCATGACTTGGGGTTCTAACGTACCATTGACTCGTACGCCAGATGCTCACTTCTTAACAGAGGTTCGTTACAAAGGTACTAAAGTAGTATCCGTATCCCCTGACTATGCGGAATCTACTACATCCTCCGATGCTTGGCTCAACGTAAAAGCCGGTACTGATGCGGCTCTTGCTATGGCAATGGGCCACGTAATCTTAAAAGAATACTACATCGATAAAGAGACTCCATACTTCAAAGAGTATGCTAAAGAGTTCACAGATATGCCATTCCTTGTACGCGTTGAAGACATCAACGGCACTGTACAACCAGGCCGCTTCTTGAATGCTAAGGATTTGGGTCGCCAAGAGGAAGGCGCTGACTTCCAAATGGTATTGATTGATGAAATTACAAATGAAATCATTATCCCTAATGGTACAATGGGCGAACGTCACACAAATCCACAAAAATGGAATTTGCGACTTGAAAACCGTGATACAGGGGCTAAAATCGACCCTCGCTTATCCGTATTTGATCAACGTGAAGATGTGACTGTTGTTAAGTTGCCATACTTTGGCGATGAAGAGCACGAAGGTGTTATTGAACGTGCTATTCCTACTATTACAGTACAAACTGTAGATGGTCCTGTAAAAGTAACTACCGTATATGACCTCATTCTTGCTAACTATGGTATCGATCGTGGTATCGGTGGTGAAGTGGCAACATCTTATACAGATGACACTCCTTACACACCTACATGGCAAGAAAAAATTACTGGTGTAAAAGCAGATATAGCTATTGCTACGGCTCGTGAATTTGCAGATAATGCAGAAAAAACTAAAGGTCGCTCCATGATTATCATGGGTGGTGGTATTAACCACTGGTACCATGCAGATATCATTTACCGTACAATCTTGAACCTTATCATGTTCTGCGGTACAGAAGGTGTTAACGGTGGTGGTTGGGCTCACTACGTAGGTCAAGAAAAACTTCGTCCTGTTGAAGGCTGGGGTGGTATCATGACAGCTAACGACTGGAGTAAAGCTCCTCGTTTGCAAAATGGTACATCTTGGTTCTACTTTGCTACAGAACAATACCGTTCTGATTGCATCGACTTGGCAGACCGCACATCTAAATTAGCTAAACCTCGTTACCGTCACCCTGGTGACTATAACGTATTGGCGGCTCGTTTAGGTTGGTTGCCATCTTACCCTACTTTCAATAAAGGCAGCCAAGAATTGATTAATGATGCTCGTGCAGCGGGTGCTGGTACAGAAGCAGAAATTAACCAATATGTGGCGCAAGCGTTGAAAAATAAAGATTTACAATTCTGCGTAGAAGATCCAGCGGCTAAAGAAAACCATCCACGCAACTTATTCGTATGGCGTGCGAACCTCATCGGTTCCTCTTCTAAAGGTCACGAATACTTCTTGAAACATTTATTGGGCACTAAAAATGCGGTATTGGAAGATGATGATGCGCCTACACGTCCAGAAGAAATTAAATGGCGTGAAGCTGATGCAGCAGGTAAACTAGACCTTCTCATCGACATCGATTTCCGTATGGCTTCTACAGGCTTATATTCTGATATCGTATTCCCTGCAGCTACATGGTATGAAAAAGAAGACTTGTCCTCTACAGACATGCATCCATATGTTCACGTATTCCAAGCAGCTGTTGATTGTGCGTGGGAAACTAAATCTGACTGGGATACATTCCGTACCCTTGCAGAAACAGTATCTCGCGTAGCAAAAGAATCTGGCTTTACAGAGTATGAAGATATCGTAGCATTACCTCTTGGTCATGACAGCCCAGGTGAAGTGGCACAACCAGAAGGTAAGGTTCTCGACTGGAGCAAAGGCGAATGTGAACCAATTCCTGGTAAAACAATGCCTAACCTCGTTCATGTAAAACGCAACTATAGCCAAATCTTTGAAAAATTCATTGCTTTGGGACCTAACATCGAAAATAAAATGGGTGCCCATGGCTGGCTGGCGTGGGATGTATCTGATGAATATCAAACATTGTACGCACAAAATGGTACAATCGATAATCCAGAATTCATTTCTCATGGCCGTCCAAGCATTTACGAATGTAAGGAAGCTTGTAATGTTGTATTAACATTATCTTCTTGTACAAATGGTAAATTGGCTGTTCGCTCTTGGAAAGCGATGGAAGAAAAAACAGGTCTTTCTGGCCTTGAAAAGAATGCAAAAGGCCGCGAACAAGAAAAGATTACCTTCGATGATATGGTTCGCCAACCGCGCTTTATCATTAGCTCTGTAACAAGTACTGGTAAAAACGATAAAAACCGTCGTTATTCCCCATTCACAACATCTACAGAAGATAAAGTACCATTCCGTACCGTAACAGGTCGTCAATCCTTCTATTGTGACCATGAAATGATGCGCGATTACGGTGAAGCTATGGCATTGTATAAACCTGTATTGTCCTACAAACCAGTACAAGGTGATTACAAACAAGAAGGCATTCCAGAAATCACATTGAAATACTTAACACCACATAATAAGTGGTCTACTCATAGTATGTACTTCGATAGCCAACAAATGTTGACATTATTCCGTGGTGGTCAAACTATTTGGCTCAACGAAGATGATGCAGCAGAAATCGGTGTTAAAGATAATGACTGGGTAGAAGCTTTCAATAAAAATGGTGTTGTAGCAGCTCGTGCAGTAGTATCCCCTCGTATTCCTCGTGGTATTTCTTACATGCATCACTCTCAAGATCGTCACATCAACGTTCCTGGCACGCAAGTTAAGAAAGATCGTCGCGGTGGTACACATAATGCACCAACTCATATTCACATGAAACCGACACACATGATTGGCGGTTATGGTCAATTGAGCTATGGATTTAACTATTATGGCCCAACTGGTAACCAACGTGATATGACAATTGTGGCTCGAAAATTGAAGGAGGTGGATTGGCTTGAAGATTAAAGCTCAAGTATCCATGGTCCTAAATTTGGATAAGTGCTTAGGCTGTCATACATGCTCTATCACTTGTAAAAATACATGGACGAACCGCGAAGGCGCGGAATATATGTACTTTAATAACGTGGAAACTCGCCCAGGTGTAGGTTATCCACGTAATTGGGAAGACCAAGAAAAATGGAAGGGCGGCTGGACGCTAGATAATTCTGGTAATTTAGCTCTTTCTACAGGTTCTAAAACAAATCGTTTAATGAAGTTATTCTTCCATCCTGAACAACCAGAATTGAAGGATTATTTCGAACCTTGGACATATGACTATGAAACATTGATTCATGGTGGTCGTAAAAATAACCAACCAGTAGCTCGCCCTCGTTCCCTTGTAACGAAACAAAAAATGGAAGTGACTTGGGGCCCTAACTGGGATGACGATTTGGCTGGTGGTCAACATGCTCGCTCTGATGTGAACTTGACTAAGATGGGCCAAGATATCGTATTTGACTACGAAGAAGTATTCATGCGTTACTTACCACGTCTTTGTAACCACTGCTTGAACCCTGCGTGTGTAGCTGCATGTCCATCTGGCGCGATTTACAAACGCGACGAAGATGGTGTAGTTCTCGTATCTCAAGATGTATGCCGCGGTTGGAGACATTGCGTTCCATCTTGTCCATACAAAAAAATCTTCTATAACTGGGAAACTAATAAAGCTGAAAAATGCGTATTCTGTTACCCACGCTTGGAAAATGGCTTGCCTCAAATATGTGCTGAAACTTGTGTAGGTCGTATGCGCTATGTTGGCGTTGTATTCTACGACATGGACAAAGTTGAAGAAATGGCAGCTACAAAAAATGAACAAGACATTTACGAAAATACAGTTGAGTTAATCTTGGATCCTCATGATCCTGAGGTTATTAAAGCGGCTCGTGCTGAAGGTATCTCTGAAGCATGGATTAAAGCAGCTCAAAAATCTCCTGTATACAAACTTGTAAAAGAGTGGGGCGTGGCATTGCCATTGCATCCTGAGTATCGCACATTGCCAATGGTTTGGTATGTACCACCACTCAGCCCAATCTTGCAACGTGTAACATCTGATGTATACTTGCCAGATGCACACGAAATGCGCGTACCTGTACAATACCTTGCTAACTTGTTTACAGCAGGTAATACAGAAATTTTAGCTCGTACATTGCAACGTGTTCTCGATATGCGTGAATACATGCGCCGTCGTGAAACAGGTGACGGTCCTATTGAACACAAAGTTGATTTAACAGAGGATCAAATGTACGGTATGTACAAATTGTTGGCATTGTCCAAATATAATGATCGCTTTGTTATCCCAGCTGATGTGAAAGTATCTCGCGAAGGTCGCTTAGAAATGCAACAAAATCGCGGATTTGCTTGCCCGACAGGGGGATGTCAATAATGAAGGATGCTCAGAAAATCGCTCTTATTGCGTCATTTCTTCTACGCTATCCCGATGAACAATGGTATAACGAACTACCTGAATGGAGAGAGGACGCCCAATCCGTTGGGCATCCTCAACTTCGCCAAGGTTTATTAGAGTTCTTTGACTATGTAGAGGCTGCTAATAAAAAGGAATTCGAAGACCAGTATGTTCGTACCTTTGATTTTAGTCAAAATACAACGATGTACTTATCGACGTATGAATTACAAGGTACAGGGGAACAAGCAGAAGAACTCGTTAAATTTAAAGCTTTCTTCCTAGAAAACGACTATGATTTGCCAAAAGAAATGCCAGACTATATTCCAGCACTTCTTGAATTATGTGCCGTTATCGATGATGAAAAAGCAAAAGAAATTTACGACTATTGTAAGCCAAAATTGGAATACATTAGAGAACGCTTCATTGAGGCTAAATTGCCTTATGCATTCTTGTTTGATATTATCTTGTCTGTTGCAAATGGATTGGAGGACGGTGCACGATGAATCTATTCCTTTGGGGCGCATTGCCTTACATCGCTTTCACCTTCTTAATCGTAGGTACTTTGGTTCGTTTCTTCTATTTTGAAAGAAACTGGACTACAAAATCGAGTCAATTTTTAGAGAAAAAACAATTGCGCATCGCTAATCCATTGTTCCACTTTGGTTTGCTATGCGTTATCGGTGGTCACGTAGTAGGTGTATTAATCCCTAAAACTTGGACTGCTGCAATCGGTATTAATGACCATATGTACCATGATGGTGCGTTATATATGGGCGCTGTAGCGGGGCTTATCTTTATCGTAGGCTTCTTGCTCTTGATGAAACGCCGCTTTACAGTAGCTGAGTTAAAAGTTAACACATCTCGCCTTGATAAATGGTTATACTTATTCTTAACATTAGCCATTTTCAGTGGTATGGCTGGTACATTGCTTAATGCATCTGGTTTCTTTGATTACCGCGTATCCATCGGTCCTTGGTTCCGCAGCCTATTAGCGTTTATGCCGGATCCATCCTTGATGGAAGGTGTGCCATTTATGTTTAAATTCCACATGTTCGCGTGGATGGCAGTGGCAATCATCTTCCCATTCAGCCGCTTGGTACACTGTTTGAGTGCTCCACTCAACTACTTAACACGTCCGTTCATCATTTATCGTAAACGAGATGAAAAATAATTAGGATGATGATTGATTTGTATGTCCTTTATAATATGACAAATTAATCTAAGCCCCTTGTATTGATATTAGTTTATGCTAAGCAATACAAGGGGCTTTTATTTGCTAATTTTGGTTAGCGTAGTTTATATACTATAACATGACATAACATAACATTATTTCTGATTGAATTACTTATTTTTACGGAAATACTTTAGAGTTGTTTATATAGTTAGAATACAAGGCTAAATTAGAATTATTCTTATAATAGATACTACCTATCTAATAAAAGTAATCTACAAATTTCAATTTAAATGATAAAATATATTAAGTAAAATTGGCGTTTCAGGAATTATGTTAGAGAGGTTTATGATGAATCAAGTGGAAACGAAACAGTATAAGAGTATTTACCATATCTTTATATGGATTGCAGTATTTTCTTTAATTATGATCGGTTTGCTGGAGTGGGGGTACATTGAGAGTGGTCGTGCCTTTGGTAACTATAAAGTTTATACAGGCCTTGTACCTTGGTGTGCGTGGATTGTGATGACTTATTTGGCAACGCGCCCTAAATGGTTTACTAGTCGTTATAACTTAGGTGAAATGTTCAAGATTCACCGTGCATTAGGTATTGCATCTGTAGCTGTTATTGCATTCCATTTATATCTCTATTTTGGTAAAGCTGCTAAATCCGTTCTCGGTTGGTGGGGTGGCTATGTAGCCCTTACTTCCTTCAGTATTGGTACAATCTCTGGTCTTGCGTTCTTAACTCCAAAACTTAGAAAAGTAACTGCATCTAGCCGTAATATTGGTATTTGGTTGCACCGTTTCAACTTAGTTGCATTAGTATCTGCTTCCGTTCATATTCATGGCTTTAAACGTATCTCCAAAATGGTACCATTCCTTCCGGTGTTTGATATCATTACATATGGACTTGTTATCTACTGCATCTACTTGATGTTTAAAAAGAAATAATAAGATACATACAAATCCCTTCTGTATTATACAGAAGGGATTTTTTCGTTGTACGCCGAATAGGCATGACTAAACCCCCAGTTAAACTGGGGGTCGGTAAAAATTCTTAGAGAAAAGGAAAGAACCTCCTAGTGATAGAATGAAGTTGGTCTGGCAACCACAACATTTCAACATAGGAGGTTCAATGTCAATGAATGACGTAAAAAGCTTATCACATAGTAAATGGAGATGTAAATATCATATTGTTTTTGCTCCAAAGTATAGAAGACAAATAATTTACGGTCGGATAAAAGCTGATGTAGGTAAAATCTTACGAGATTTATGTAAGAGAAAAAATGTAGAGATAATAGAAGCAGAATGCTGTCCGGATCATATTCATATGCTAGTAACGATACCACCACATTTAAGCGTATCGAGTTTTATGGGATATTTAAAAAGTAAAAGTAGCCTCATGATATTCGATAAACACGCAAATTTAAAATATAAGTATGGAAATAGACATTTCTGGTGTAGAGGATATTATGTGGATACGGTAGGACGATATGAAGGAGCGATAAAAGAGTATATTCGCAATCAACTACAAGAGGATATAGCGCAAGATACATTAAACTTTAAAGAATACACCGACCCGTTTACGGGTGAGCCAGTAAAATAGGCAAAATAAAAGCCCCCGAGTAGGGGGCAGCCAGTGGTAATAGAGTGGTTGTCAGATCATTCAATGCCCTCTTTAGAGGGCCACCACTAGAGAAAGACCCTTATAGGGTCAGAGCAAACCACCCGTTCTACGGGTGGTTATGATTATATTTTTATTACTTAGGAAATTAAATAGGCCATATTATTAGTTAAAGGTATATATAATTGTGAGATTGATATACATTTTCTCTTTACTCTGTTAATGAAAGTTGTTATTATTTCTGTGTTATGTATGATAATGATAATTAAGTTCATATATTCATTATCTACTCATTTTATTTTTTATTATTTTTAGTGTGTGAGGTTTATTATGATGAAACGTAAAATGACTAGTGCTTTTGCAGTAGCAGCTGTGATGGGTGTAGCTACAGCTTTTGCTGTTAACCCGTTTTCCGATGTTCCATCCGATAGCTGGGCATACCAAGCAGTAGATCAATTGGCTACAGCTGGTATTATCAATGGTTATCCTGATGGTACTTTCAAAGGTCAAAATAACATTACTCGTTACGAAATGGCTCAAATGATTGCAAAAGGCATGGCTAATCAAGATCGTGCAAATGCTGAACAACAAGCATTGTTGAATCGTTTGGCCGATGAGTTTTCTAATGAGTTGAATACACTTGGTGTACGTGTTGCAAAATTAGAAGATCGTGTAGGTAATGTGAAAGTTACTGGTGATGCTCGTATCAATTACATCGGTAAGGAGGGTATCGATGGTTACGATTACGAAGACAAAATCACTGCTCGTGTGCGTTTAGGTATCGATGCGAAGGTTAATAAAAACACCTCTGTGAAAGCCCGTATTACGACAGGCTCTATTGAACTAGGCGATAGTGCTAAAGCGGTAGAGCCTAATTGGGATCTAGTTTATGTAGAGCATAAATTTGGTAAAAATGTTGTAGTTGATGCTGGTCGTTACACTCAAAAATTTGGTGGTGGCTTGATTTATAGCTCTAACTTTGATGGTGTAGGCGCTACAGCGAAGCTAGGTAAAAAGGTTACATTAAATGGCGCATATGGTTATATGACAGCAGGCCGTTTTGCTAAGACTAGTAAAGCTGATAATGGTGATGTAGGTCTTATTAATGCCAATGTAGCTGTTAATGATCGCTTTAGCTTTGGCGGTATGTTTGCTCATGTAGGTACAACAAATGTACGTATGGGTAATGGCAAGACAAATAACGAATTCGATAATGTATATGGCTTTAATGCTAAATATAATGTTGGTAAATTCGGTATTGATGGCGAGTGGGTAAAAGCATCTGGCTTGAGTGATTCCGATGTTTGGAACGTAGGCGTTAAATGGGGCGATTATAAAATTAACAAGAAGAACTCTTGGGTTATCCGCTTAGATTACTTTGATCAAGCTAAAAATGCACCTGTATTTAAAACGCAAAAATATGAATCTAATGATTTATTGAAGAAAACACGGTATGAAGGTTATAAAGCATGGCAATTAGGTGCATCCTATGCTCCAGAGAAAAATATTGGTATTAATGCATACTACGGCTTCAATGCTAAAACACAAGATGGTAATCGTGTAAATGATTACTACCGTGCAGACCTCAACTTCAAATTCTAGTTCTAATTTTAGGATGGATCTGGATTTAATAACTAATTAGTTTTAAGTTCTAAGTAGAATGCTATGTGGATTGAAATTGTTAGCATGCTACATTAGACCAAACTAGTTATATACTTGTAGTTTGTATAAGGCATAGAGAGGTTTATATGGCAGAAGTAGTAAAAAAACAGTTTAAGAGTAAATACCATATTTTAATATGGATTGCGGTTTTATCCCTAATATTTATGGGAATGGTAGAATATGGTTATGTAACAGGAGGTAAATCATTTGGTAACTGGAAGGTTCACTTAGGTCTTATTCCGTATGTTGCATGGCTTGTATTAACATATATTGCAACAAGACCAAAATGGTTTATCAAACGATATAATCCAAAAGAAATGTTTGAAGTTCATCGCATCGTAGGTATCGTTAGTGTTGTTCTTGTATGTGCACATTGGTATGTATACTTCTTGAAAGCATTGAAGTCCTTCTTAGGATTCTGGGGTGGTTATATCTCTCTTGGAGCCATGTTTATTGCTCTTATCTTTGCCGTATTGTACTTAACGCCTTGGGTAGGCAATATGGCAAAATCTGTATCTCGTAAAAAAGCAATCTGGATTCATCGTTTGAACCTTATTGCTATCATTGCAGCAAATATTCATGTTCATGGTTTTGGACGTTTGTCTAAAATGGTACCATTCTTGCCTGTATTTGATGTAGTGACGTATGCACTTGTTATTTACTACATCTATTGGATGTTTAAACAAAAGTAATAGGACGTAAACGTTATCTTTGATCTCCTGAAATGGAGATAATTATAGGGTGAAAAGACCATCTCTAAACCTTTTATAGGAAGAGATGGTCTTTTTTTGTTCTTTACGATACAATAGGACTATAAGTATATATTCTACGAATTTGTGTAAGTATATGCTGTTTGTTATTGTGAGGCTTAGAGTAAAATTAGTATTATAAACATTTGTTATGTTTTAGCGCATTTTAGACATTATTAGTATGGATATATTACCTTTTTAGGTAATCTCAAATAGGAAAGAAGGGCATTATGGATTCTTCTTGGAAACGAATTATATACCTAATCTGTACCATACAGGTTGGTGGCGGTATAACCATTATAGGGGTAGTTTCGTTTATTCCTTTGTTTTTGGCTGAACTAGGACTTCATGATCAAGGACAGGCGGCTATGTGGGCAGGGATTGTATCTGGGGTTACACCTTTAATGGTAGCACTTAGTGCACCTTATTGGTCTCGTAAGGCAAATCAATGGGGACCTCGTAAGGTGATGATGCTCATATTATTTATTTTGATGATTACTGTTGGAGCTTGTGCTTTTACACAGACGCCAATGCAATTATTGATTCTGCGTATTTTGCAAGGTGTTGTGGGTGGTTATGTGCCCATAGGATTAGCTATTATTGTTCTTATAACACCTGAGAAGAAAGTGCCTTGGGCGATGGGCTTATACCAAGCGTCTATGGTTATGGGCCTCGTCTTTGGTCCTCTTATGGGTGGTCTTGTGGCTGACTTCTTAGGTTATCGTGCACCATTTTTCGTATTTTCTGCATTGACTGGGATTTGTATGTTAGGGATTTACTTCTTAATGCCCAATTTACAGTTCAAACATAAGGTGGATGAAAGTGTATCAGAAATTTCTCTGATTAAATATTTTTTATCTATACCTCGTGTACGACTCCTTGTAGGAATGCTATTTTTATGTAATTTTGGTATTACTGGTATAGGTCCTATTTTACCGTTATATATTAAGCACTATATGCATATGACTGACGAGTTTGTGGCGACTATTGTTGGTATTATTATCTTTGGTGCTGGCTTATTCAGTGCCTTAGCATCGATTTCAATTAGTAAGATAACTAGATGTGTGACTATGCCTCGTATAGTATTTACTGCTACGTGGGCGGTGGGGACCTTGTTTATACTTCAATATATGATGCCTAGTATATGGGGCCTAGGTATATTCCGTGCTATTGCAGGTTTCTTCATGGGGTTCGTTACCCCTATTGCTAATACGCTCATATCTAAGGCGGTTCCTGTTGAGTGTCGCGGCGTTGTGTTTGGTGCTGTATCGAGTGTAGCTATGATGGGCAATGTGTTGGGTCCTGTTATTAGTGGTATGATTGCTCGTACGTTTGGTTATGGTGCTGTATTCTGGACTACGGCGGCCATCTTCTTTGTAGCGGCGCTATTTATTTATCGTAATTTAGTGATTCCTAGTGAAAGTGACGTATCGCATTAAGTGACTCTTAGTGAAAGCAACGGACCGCAATTAAGTGATTCTGAGTGAAAGCAAAGCATCGTAATTTAGGGACTTTCACAATTACATACAATTAAATATAATTAGTAATATAAGAAACAGAAGCCAATGAGAGGGGTTGGTTTGTGTTGTGGTTGTACGGTGGTGGTCCGTACGATGTTGAGAGATGAGAGTGTATAGTTATGCTATTAAAACAGTTAGAGTATTTTGTGTGTGTAGTAGACAATAATAGTTTTACCCTAGCGGCAACTGAGCAGTATGTGTCTCAGTCTGCAATTTCACAACAAATTAAAGCGCTTGAAAATAGTCTTGGTGTTGAATTGATGGTACGGGAGAAACGCAGCTTTCACCTAACACCTGCAGGGCAATATTTATATCGATCTGGTAAAAAGTTACTAGAACGGTTTCATGATGTTAAGGTAGAAACGACACGCATTGGTACTGATGCGCGAGTGAGTTTGCGCATTGGCTATTTGAATCGGTATAGTGGTATTGCGATGCAACAGACTGTAATTCGTATGGCAAAGCGCTATAAGAATCTAGATATTCGCATGTATAGCGGTAGTCATGAAGAATTATATGGTATGTTACAAGATCGTCGTGTAGATGTAGTATTTAATGATCAATGGCAAGTTTTATCTGATGATTATGAAAGCCAGTTGATCGATAAAGCCACTACTATCATCGAGGTTCCACAAGGCTACACGGATGCAGGTAGTGTGGAGCTGAAGACCATTGATGATTTGCCGCTGATTTTAGTGTGTCGCGGTAAATATACTTTGACGGAAGAAGACCATTATCGAAAGGCAATGGGCTATAGTGGTGCTTTTGCGTATGCCCGAACGTTAGAAGAGGCTCGATATTTAGTGGCTGGACAACAAGGTTTACTATTGTTAGATCGCTTTAAATACCTAACAGATGCGCTACCAGGAATTGAGAGAAAGGTTCTTACGAATCATGGTAAGACTATGGAACGTCATTATTATTTCGTATCTCAAAGGAGTCAGGATAACACTTATGTAGAAGCCTTTAAGGATATGTTTATACAAGTATTAGATGAATTCTAAATGCGAATTAAAATTTGAATTCTAAAACCAAATAAGAAAGCCGTTAGCATTGCTAACGGCTTTTATATTAGAAGAACTCTAGTAACATCGTAACACCATCGATGAATAATTTAATACCATAAATAGTAAGGACCGTACCACAGAAGCGATTGATCCATACCATATGACTGATTTTGATTTTCTTAGCTAACAGATGCATCACTGTGGCTAGAGAACCAAACCAAATTGGTGTCATTGCAAGGAAGCCACCAAAGAAATAATAAATTTCCTCTTTTGGAATGTTCGCTTGGAACGCTCCAAGTAGCATAGTTGCATCAAGAACGGCTTGAGGATTACCCCAAGACACGGCAATGGCAGACATGATGAGTTTACGAATAGGAATGTGTGTATTTAGATTGCGCACATCGGGCTCTGTTCTAAATATATTGGAACCCATATATATGATGAGCAAGCTACCAAATAGGATAACAATGAGCTTCATAATCGGCCACATTTCTAATACGGCACCTATACCGTAAAAAGGCGGCAGCACTAAGACTCATATCAAAAAGCGCTAGAATAGCTAGTGTCAATATAATACGGCGTACAGGCTGAACTAAAGCTGTATTAATAATAAATAGATTTTGCATGCCAACAGGGGCAAACGTAGCGAGGCCGACAAGAAGTCCTTGTAAGAAGTACATATTAACCCTCCTGACTATGGTATGATAAAGTACTAATAAGGTGAATAGTAGCACGAAACCCCTCCATCACTGGAGGGGTTATTACTATTCTAACTATATACAATTATATCATACTATATAAAGTATGTACATTTTTACCATAAACCGATCATATGTTGTGTTACAAGGCTTACGGCCGTGATAGCAATCCAGCAACAAGCACCTAATGCAAGGGCAGAGCCACCAGATTTCAATAATTTCACAATATTAGTATTAAGGCCGATCGCCACCATGGCCATTGTAATAAAGTATTTGGAAATTGTTTTGAAGATACTTAAGAATCCGATATCTACATTAGCATAGGATAATGCTGTTGTAATAAGGGAGCAAATTACAAAGTAGAGAACGAATTTAGGGAAGATTTTCGCAACGCTTACGCTAGAGCCATCTGTTTGAGCTGCATTTTGTTTTGCTTTGTATACTTGGTAACTAGCAAGACCTAAACAAATAGGAATAATAGCAAGGGTACGAGTTAATTTAACGATTGTTGCATATTCCAGTACTTGTGTACCAGTGCCTTTCATACTATCCCATACAGCAGCAGTTGCAGTTACAGAGGATGTATCGTTTACAGCAGTACCTGCAAATAAGCCAAAACCCATGTTGGAAAGACCGATAGCATCGCCAAATTGAGGAAAAACGAAAGCGGCTACTACATTGAAGAAGAATACAACAGAAATCGCTTGTGCAATATCTTGATCTTCTGCCTTAATAACTGGTGCTGCCGCAGCGATAGCAGAGCCACCGCAGATGGAAGAACCTACACCGATGAGAACGGCCGTATTGGAATCGATGTGGGTTAGGCGATAGATAACATAAGCCACGATTAAGGATGTAGCGATGGTAGAGATAATGACAGGTAAAGAAATCCAACCTACATGTAAAATCTGTGTAATGTTAAGCCCAAAGCCTAATAAGATAACAGCCCATTGTAAAATCTTTTTGGATGTAAATCCAATACCAGCACCTGTTTTTTCTCGTTTCCAAGAGGTGAAGATAGAACCAATAATTATACCTAAAATGATGGCAAAGATTGGACTACCTACTAGATGAAACTGCTGTCCTAGTAGCCAACAAGGAATAGCGAGAACGGCACAGAGCAAAATGCCTGGCAACGTTTTTTGATTGATACCCATTATAAAACCTCCTTACTGTACATACAGTTTACGTCATATGCGGTATCATGTGGCGTTTGTTTTCTATAGTATTAATAGTACCACAAGAGTGGTTTTTTAATCTACTATTTATGTAAGAAATATACAATATATTCATCTTTGTGAATGTATTGGTGCTGGTGGATATTAGTATGAATATTAATGATGAATATAGAATTATTATGTAATTAATGGTCTTTTTATGAGCTTGATAAGTTATAATAATTATTTATAAATGATAAGTTTAACTTGTTTTGTGATGAATACGGTGTATATAATGAGTAGAATCTATTTCAAGTGGAAATAGAACACATATAGTGAGGTGCCTTATGATTGACATTGCAAAAATAATAGAAACTAATAAAGAATATGTGAAACAACACCTTGAACTACCTAAGGCTGGGTTAACAAGCCACCCTACTAAAGAAGCTTGGCATCGTAACATGTATGGACACACGTTTAGTATGTATGTTAGAAGACGCATTAGGTTTTGATCGCGGTGAAATCATCGTTATTAAAACTGCAGGTAACAGCGTAACACAACCTATCGACAATATCGTACAAAGTTTACTCGTAGCCACCTATGGGATGGAAATTGAAGACGTACTAATCATCGGTCATGAAAACTGCGGTATGATAGATTTTTCTGCTACAACATTTATGGAATCTATGAAAGCTAAAGGTATCAGCGAAGATGCAATTCGCATGATTGAACCAGGCCTTATCGACTGGATGGACCGGTTCCATATCTCTGAAGATAATGTAATCTATACAGTTAACTTCTTACGCCACCATCCACTATTCCCAAAAGGAATGGGATTCTATGGAGGGTATGATGGATCCTGATACAGGCGAATTCCGCTACCTCGAAATATAATCCAAGATTTGATGGGGCCCAAGTTGATTGGTACATTTAAGTGAAAAAGGACGCGAACTAACCTCTACGCTCCAAAGCGAGCTAAGTCGCTAATCGGTTAGTTCTCGTCCTTTTTCCTACTGTACCTATGAATTAGTCCCATCAAATCTGAATATCCATTAACGAGTTAGCGTAATTTCGCTGTATCGAGAGGGGAGAAAAGGAGGATGGCTTAGCCATCCTCCTTTCTCATTTCCCTATATAGCCAACCTATTATTCTCGCATTTAAGGTTGTAGATAGGACTATATGGGACTGTTACATAAGTACAGCCATAAAAATCACAGAACCTAGTAAAGAGCGACTTAGCTCGCTTTGGAGCGATGAGCTAGGTTCTGTGATTTTTAACAAGGCTCTCACTAATGTGTGTCGGGGCCCCATATAGTCCTATTACGGTAAACCTTAAGCGTAATAATAGGTTGACTATATATTCCCTTTCGCTGTATATTGTAGTTAGATTGTAAACTTAATCACATAAGTTAGTTAACCTATGCGGCGGTGAGTATTCGCTTGAGAGGAGCCATGTATGAAGCAGTTAGGTATTTCTATAATTGGTACGGATACGGATGTAGGCAAGACGTTTGTAACAGGCTTGTTAGGGGCTATGGCTGTAGATGATGGTTTTGCCGTTGGTATGGTGAAACCCGTATCTTCTAGTGCGGTACCTTTCACTGAGTGCGTAACGATGGATGAGGATAATTATAATGTAGGCCTTGAAAGTAAGGATGCTACGCATTTAATGCGTGCTGCAGGTATTCCTGAGTCCCGTCGTCATGAAGTAAATCCTTATGCGATTGCTGGAGATTTTTCTCCTCGTCTTGCAGCGGAACTAGCAGGCATAGAAATTGATTATGATAGTGTTGTACAGCATACTTTAGATGTGGTGAACCGCTATGATCTAACCTTTGTAGAGGGGGCCGGTGGCATCACGACTCCTCTGTATGGCGATAAAACTTTCACCGATTTTATGAAGGATATAAAATTACCAGCTATTGTCGTAGCAGATGGTCGACTTGGCTCTATTAACCGTGCTATTTTGACTTGTGAATATGCAAAGATGCATGGTATCGAGGTGAAAGCTATCATCGTAAATGATACGACTGCCGTAGATCCGTTCCTATTGAAAACCAATGTAGCGGATATGGAACGTTATACAGGTATTCCCGTAGTAGCCGTAGTGCCGCCGTATCAAGGGCCAGATATTCAAAAGGTTCAACTTGGTTGGGCTCGCTCGTTTATTGATTCTAAAAAAGTTATGGAATACAGTTTTAGGTCTAACTTGTTAAGTATGAGGTGATAAAATGGCAGAGAAACAGCTTTCACAAGCAGCACAATGGGACCACGAGTTTGTATGGCATCCATTTACACAAATGCAAGATTGGCTAGCACAAGAGCCGGTAGTAATCGAACGCGGTGAGGGGGTTTTCCTCATCGATGAGAACGGTAAAAAGTATTACGATGGTGTTTCCTCCTTGTGGGTTAATATTCATGGTCATAATCATCCTGTGTTAAACCAAGCGTTGAAAGATCAAATCGATAAGATTGCTCATAGTACTTTATTGGGGTTAGTGAGTCCTCCATCTGCACAATTGTGTAAAGAACTTGTAGAACTTGCTCCAGAAGGCTTAGATAAAGTATTCCTATCTGATGATGGCAGTACGGCTATCGAGGTAGCTATTAAGATGGCGTATCAATACCGTCAACAAGTAGGACAAACGAAAAAGACTAAGTTTATCGCCCTCAATGCTGGCTATCATGGGGATACATTAGGTACTGTATCCGTAGGTGGGATTCAGTTGTTCCATCAAGTATTCCATAATCTATTATTCAAACCACTAACTTTGCCAAGCCCTGGCGTATATGCAGATGTAGCCGATCGAGATAAAGCTTTTGAAGAATCTTTGGCGGAACTAGAGCGTATCCTTAATGAAGAAGGCGATGAAATTACAGCGCTTGTTATGGAACCACTCGTACAAGCAGCGGCAGGCATGCTTGTAATGCCTCACGGCTATTTGAAACGAGTTCGTGAGTTAACAGAAGAGCACGATGTATTCCTTATCGTCGACGAAGTAGCGACAGGCTTTGGTCGGACTGGTAAATTCTTTGCTTGTGAACATGAAGGCGTATCTCCAGACTTCATGACCTTGTCTAAAGGTATTACGGGCGGTTATATGCCGCTGGCGGCGACTTTGACTACAAAACGCGTGTTTGATGCATTCCTTGGTACCTTTGAAGAAAAGAAAACCTTCTATCATGGTCACTCCTATACGGGTAATGCCTTGGCGTGTGCCGTTGCATTGGCTTCCTTGAAAGTATTCCGCGATGAAAAGGTTATCGATCAATTACCTGCGAAAGTAGAAGCTTTCACAAAGGCTCTAGAACCTATTAAGTCCTTAAAGCATGTTAAAGAGGTTCGTCAACGGGGTCTCATCGTAGGTATTGAGCTTGAAAAAGACGTGGCTACGCACGAAGCATATCGTCCAAATGATGCGGTTGGTGCTAAGGTGGCCATCCTTGCTCGTGAACAAGGTCTCATCTGCCGTCCTATCGGTGACGTAGTTATCCTCATGCCTCCATTGGCGTCCACTGTAGAACAATTAGAGGATATGGTTCGTATTGTTGGTGAAAGTATCCAACGTGCTACCGAAGAAGAAGGCTTGCTGGAAGATTTACGTCCAATTATTTTGTAACTGATAAGGCGCACCTTACTATTGAAATATAAGGTATAGAGTTTATTCTATTCATCTATTAAGCATATGTAATGAAAATAGCTACACCTATTGCTTCTTTACGCCTGTGTAAAGGCCGTTAGGTGTAGCTTTTTTATATGATGTAATCGATATTTTCATGAAATTTTTAAAATATATTCTATACATTCTCAAAATTCGATGATTAATTAGCATATCTATGATACTATATATGTATAAAGGAGGTCATCGTATGGACATTTATGTAATTATGCAAGTTCTTATTTTATTTGGTGCCATCTTCCTTGGTGTTCGCCTCGGTGGTATGGGCATCGGTTACGCTGGCGGCCTTGGGGTAGTATTGTTAAGCCTTGGTATGGGTATGTTCCCAGGTCAGATTCCGTGGGATGTAATTCTCATCATCATGTCTGCTATCGCAGCCATCTGTGCCTTACAGTTAGCCGGCGGTCTTGATTATTTGGTGCGTATTGCGGAAAATATTTTACGTAAAAACCCTAAACACATCAACTATTTAGCACCAACAGTAACGTATTTCTTAACTATATTAGCTGGTACTGGTCATACAGCATTCTCTATGATCCCTGTAATTGTAGAGGTGGCAAAAAGTGAAAACATTAAGCCATCTGTACCTTTATCTATCGCCGTTGTAGCGAGTCAAATCGCTATTACAGCAAGCCCAGTATCTGCAGCAGTTGTTGCCATGAGTGGTTTCCTTGAGCCATATGGCGTAAACTATCCTACATTGCTTGCTATCTGTATTTCTACAACATTCGTAGCGGTTATGATTACGGCATTTATCATGTCTACCTTTGCGAATAATGATTTGTCTTCCGATCCAGTTTACCAAGAACGTTTGGCAGCAGGTCATGTGGCACCACCTCGTGAAAAAAATGCTGATTTCCACTTGAAACCAGGTGCAAAAACTTCTGTATTGATTTTCTTAGTTGGTATTATTTGTATCGTATTCTATGCAACTGCCATTTCCAAAAACATCGGTCTTATTAAACCAGTTATCTTTGGTCGAAATGACGCTATCATCGGGTTCATGATGACTATCGCAGCAGCCATCACTTACTTCTGTAAGCTTGATACAGCACAACTTGTTAATACTAGCACATTCAAATCCGGCTTATCCGCATGTGTCTGCGTACTAGGTGTAGCATGGTTGGGCGATACTTTCGTAAAAGGTCATATTCCTGAAATTAAAGCTCTTGCTTCTAGCATGGTAGCGGCATATCCGTTCTTGTTAGCCGTAGCATTCTTCTTTGCCAGTACATTGTTGTACAGCCAAGCGGCAACTACACAGGCGTTGGTACCTGCTGTAATTTTAGCTCTCGGTATTACTCCAGAGAACCCAGGATCTGTATATATTATTATCGCATCCTTCGCAGCTGTATCTGCACTCTTCGTATTGCCTACATATCCAACACTTTTGGGGGCTGTACAAATGGACGATACCGGCTCTACACGAATCGGTAAACTCGTATTTAACCATCCGTTCTTCATCCCTGGCGTGCTTGCCATCGCTATCGCAGTAGCACTTGGCTTCGTTGTAGCTCCATTGATGCTGTAATTGGTGAAAGCTAAACAAGGCTTATACGAAATATATTAACATTATAAAAGGACGTAACTTTAGAGGTTACGTCCTTTTGGTTTGCTTATGTAGTATTTGTTTTTGCTATTACATTTCTTACAGAGACCTGCAATTTCTAGATGATGTTCTGTGACGGTAAAACCTGCATCGGAGAGCTCTTTGGGCATCTCTACAACAGGGCAAGTATGGAGTGGAACCATAGTGCCACAGCTAGTACATACCGCATAGTGGCGGTGTGAATGTGGCGTAATTTCATAGTAGGCCATATCGCTACCCATGAGTGTTGTACGGGTAACGATTCCCTTTGTTTCTAGTAATTCTAGGGTGCGGTAGATAGTAGACATCCACGTAGTATCGCTATCGCCTAATTTTTCAGCAATCTCAATAGCTGTCATAGGTTTATCCGCTGTTGTTAACACAGACCAAATGGCTTCGCGCTGTTTGGTCTTTTTTATGCCTTCTGGCCAAGTTGTTGTATTCATAACTCTCTTTCAGTTCTATTTTAATACTAAACGTGCTATACACTTGCATAGCTAGATGTCTTATATGGCTAATGACTAGATGTCTTATACGGCTAACAATTAGATGCTTTATATGGCTAATAATTAGATGCCTTACTATGAATATAATGTAGCTGTTTAAATATATTAACTATTATTTTGTTATTTGCTAAATTGCATTCGTCTTATGATCGCCCGAATATTTTTAATAACTAACACCACTAGCAAGATTCCTACCGATGTTAGAGATACAAAGCCACCAGGGGCTACGTTAAGGTAGTAAGATCCGAATAGGCCAATAATCATGGCTAGTAAACTAAATCCAATGGAGCATAGTAAAGTTGTTCTAAATCCTTTTTCTAGCTGTAGTGCCGATGCAACGGGCAGAGCAATCATGGCACTTAATACGAGGACGCCAACGATTTTAATGGAAATAGACACGGCGGCAGCCATCAAGATAGCAAAGATATAGTTAATAAAATCTACCTTAACACCGGCTACGCGAGCTGCTTCTTCATCGTAAGCGATGTAGAGTAATGAGTTATATAAGAAGTATAGAGTTAATACTGACAAAATAGTAAGGACCGCAATGCTAATCATATCAGCCGCATTTACTGTTAAAATGCTACCGAAGAAAAATACATTGGCATTAGCTTTCAACTTGCCTGAACTAATGAGGGTAATAGCTGTACCGATACTAAGGGATAAAATAATAGTAAGAATCAAATCGAGGTGGTGCGAGAAATATTTCCGTAAGAACTCGATGAGGGCACCGCAGATGGCGGTAAAGATGAAAGCCCCTAAGATAGGATTTGTATTTGTTAATAAGCCTAAGGTGATACCTGCCAGGGATGCGTGGCTCATGGTATCGCCAATCATACTAGACCGGCGTAATACCATGAAAATACCGATACATGGACATAATAGTGATATGCAGATGGCTACGAAGAAGGCATTTTGCATAAAGTCATAACTAAACATGGCGCACCTCCTCAATTATAGTATCATTTGCCTGAGCCTGAGCCTGAGCCTGAGCCTGAGCCTGAGCCTGAGCCTGAGCCTGAGTTGTCACATCTGTGAAGCAAGAGCAATTTTCGTGATCTACAGGGTTACGACCTGTATTATGCATGATTTCGCAAGCGTATTGCTCAGGTGAGCAAAGGTGGCCGTGGCCATTTGAGATATGGTAGATGTTGGTAGAATTAGCGATTGCCATTTCTAGGTTATGTTCAACAGAGATTATCGTAATATGATGCTTTTGGTTTAAATCGCGAAGAAGTGCGTAGATGCCTTCTTGGCTTTTTCTGTCGATGCCTGTAGATGGTTCATCAAGGATGATGAGGTCAGGGCTGCCGATAAGGGCTCGGGCGATGGATACTCGCTGTGCCTGACCACCAGAGAGCTTACTAATGAGGCGGTCTTTAAATTCCGTCATATGAGTGAGCTCTAATACACGACTCACTTCGTTTTTATCTTTGATTTTTAAAAGCTTACGATAGGAGTCGAGGATTTCTTTAACCGTAATAGGAAAGCCTGCATGGGAGAAATCATTTTTCTGTGATACATAGCGAATGTTGTTGCTATCTAGTTTTATTAAGCCTTTCACAGGAGTAAGAAAACCTAAAATAAGGCGTAGCAGGGTACTTTTACCAGACCCATTGTCCCCAACGATGGATATATAGTCACCGCTGTGAATATGTAGATTTAGGTCATTTAACACGTAAGGTGGCTGACCTTGATAGGAAAAATAAAGATGTTCTATGGATAACATATAAAAAACCACATTTCTAATTGACAAAATTCTGAGTAAGTTTATACTATAACTATATTACAAATGCAACTGAGTCGCAACTGCAACAAAAGAATAAGCAGTATTCTATGAAGGCATAGCGTTCAGGATTAACAAAAGGAGGACTACGATGGTCAAGAAACTGGTTTTGTTAGTTGTAGGTATTATGATGGCCGCTCTATTTGCAGGCTGTGGTAATGATGCACCGAAGGAACAAGCAAGTAAAAAGATCCAAGTGGTAACAAGTTTTAATGCGATGGCTGAATTCACAAAGGCTATTGGCGGTGACAAGGTAGAGGTGTCTACTATTATTCCAGATGGTGTTGAGCCCCATGATTTCGAGTTGAAACCAGAAAATATGAAACAATTGGCAACAGCTCAAGTATTCGTGTATAACGGTTTTGGTATGGAGCCTTGGGCACAACAAGCTATCGAAGCAGCTAAAAATGATAAGCTCGTAACTGTTGTAGCTACTAAAGGCGTAGAAGCGATTAAAAATACTGATCCTGAAGAAATTAAGGAACATGGTGCAGAAGATCCTCACGCATGGTTATCTTTAAAAGATGCTAAAATTGAAGTGAAAAACATCAAGGATGCTCTTGTAAAAGCTGATCCAGCAAACAAGGATTACTACGAAAAGAACTACACTGAATACGTTGGTAAACTAGATGCAATGATTAAAAAAGTATGAAGAGCAATTCGCTAAAGCTCCGCATAAAAACTTTGTTACAGGCCATGCGGCATTCGCTTACTTAAGCCGTGACTTTGGTTTGGAACAAAACAGTGTAGAAGATGTATTTGCTGAAGGCGAACCAAATGCAGCGCAATTAGCTAAACTCATCGAATATGTTAAAGAAAATAACATCACTACTATCTTTGCAGAAGAAATGGCTAGCCCAGAAGTATCTAAAACTTTGGCACAAAAGAAGTGGGTGCTAAGGTAGAAACTATTTATACTATCGAAAGCAAAGAAGACGACAAAACATACCTACAACGTATGGACGAAAACCTTGCAAAATTGCAGAATCTTTGAAATAAGATAAACGAAGAGCAGCCCTAAATGGGCTGCTTTTTTATTTTGTATGCTATGTTATTTTCAACTAAAGTTTAACGAATATAGTATAATATATATTACGAGATAAAATAAAAAAGGAGGTCCAATATGGTTATCACTAATAAATTAGGTGTTGCTGAATAGGACCTTGAGCAGACCTTAATATGTTATTACTTTGTTACAAGGATATCAATTATTTCAAGATGATTTGAGTGAGCTATACTGTAAATATTTATAAAGGGTTCCGTTTTGTTCCTGTTATGTATCTATCTGAAGCGGTTAAAAACTATTGGTATGCATTCATTTGATGAAATTGTAGAGAAATGTAGAAATGAATGTGGCTAGCTTTTAGAGAGGTTACGTATATGCGCTTGATCATATTACAAAAATTTGGAGTCAAATTGATAAGGAAAAATATTTATCTGCTATGGAGCTGTAAATGATTTAGAAATTAAAGCTGTATTGGCTTAACGTTAATGGCTATTATGAAGGACCTTGACATAGTTATTATTTTGAAGGATATCAATTGTTTAAGAGTGAGGAGTTATAAGGTAGAGTATTATGAATGGTTTGTTTGGTCCTTATATAGAAAAATGGATGCATTTTGTGACCATTAAAAATATGTTATTACTAGCTATTGGATCGGTTATTATAACGGATTTAGGTTTACATTTGATGTTGCTTTTCCTAAAGAGTCTTTTAAAACTCTTATTTGGCAGGTTATTGGTCCTGTAGACTTGGCAGTGATATTATTGGCTTGTACTTGGTTGCATTATTATTCTTGTAACCTCTGGTATTTTTAATGTTTTAAGGTTTTTAACAAGTTACCTATAAGCAACTAGTGGCAGACTGCTAAATAGCTGATTAAGCTGGATTCATTGATATTGGCTTGTTATTGGCCTAATTCTTTTAACTTAGTCTAGGTTATGGACTTAACTACTTGGACTTTAATGTTTTGTTATGGCTCACATGGCCAAGCAATTTAACAATCCATGGTTAACATTTCTTTATATAGTATTTAGGTGAGTATTCATAATTTAAATAGTATGTAATTGAAATAGATATCGTTCAGGTATCTATCAACTTTTTATTTACTCATTTACGTAATAGGCGATTTAAAATAAATTTACATTTATTTTAAAAGTTATTCATGATAAAATAGGGAAATATGTTTGTGTATGTAGGAGGGCTTATGGAAACAAAATGGTATTCAGATTTTAAGGAGTTGTGTATATCTCCCTTTAATAAGGGAATACCCCAAATCGTAACGTATGGATCCTGTATGAAAGGCTTTTACGGGGCTGCAGCAGTTAGTGTTGTAGGCTCACTGCTGACCACGTTTATACCGGCTCTTATTATATCGATGATGCAGTTGCATCATACATTTTATGGTCGTATTTTTGTAATGAGTGCCAATGGTGGCGTTGCTATGCAATTAGCCTTTAATCTATTTCTTACCTTTTTAGGTCTATCTCTTAATGCCTATTTAGTCTCTTGGGTGGCTAATAAATTTGATGCTCACACGACTCCGCAGGAAGTGCTAAAGGTGAATTGGTATTCCTATGCATATGGACAATTACTGGCGCTTATTGGTGGGCTTTTGATAACACCTGCTAGCATCTATTTCTTTATTAATATTGATAATTTCGGGCCCTTACAAGATCCACTCGACTTGCCTTTGTCGATTATTTTATATGTACTTATCTCTTTCTTTATTCTGATGGGGATTTCTCTGTGGACTTGGTGGGTAAGTCTAAATTTGTTAAGCCAACAAATTAATAAACCTAAACTCTCAACATTTGGCATTAGCCTATTGGCTGGTCTCATTCCTTTATTATCATAAGTGCTATTATGGCGTTCATAGTTTTTACAGTAATGAACATGAGATACTCTAGTGGGTTATTTTAAGTAATTATATTTGTACTTAATGTGTTGTAGAACGATAGTTTTGGAGGTTTTATGGAAACAAAATGGTATTCAGATATTTGGCCTTATAGTAGCTCCCTTTAAACGTGGTATTCCACAGATAGTAGAGCATGGTTCTTGTAAAAAGGGCTTCTATGCTACAGCAGCTTTTGCATTGGTGTCTTTCTTATTTTCAAATATCCTACCGACTCTTGTAAGTATGATATTTGCAGATAAACTTGAGGTTGCTCTCACCGGTGCGGCAGCCTTATCTGGTATTGGTATATTAGGCCTTGCATTTGGCTTGCTATTTGCTTTTATTGGTATTGCTATTTATTCGGCTATTTTCTCTTGGGTGGCTAACAAGTTTGATGCTCATACTACCTATGAATCTGTGTTAAAAATCATGTGGTATGAACAAGCTTATAACCAGATTATGGGGCTATTCTATTTCTTGGGGCTCCTATTATTATCAGTGCCATTTATAGTGATACTAGGATTTAATCCTGATTCTACTGTTTTAGGTATTGCATGGATAACTATGTTTATATTTGCATCAATTGCATTTGCAATCTTTACATTTTGGGTATGCTTAACAATGTTAAGTCGCCAAATTAATAAATCCCTTTTAGCTACTTTTGGCATTTCTTGTTTAACTAGTTTAATTCCAGTAATTGTTATCGTGAGCTTGTTCGCCATCATCGCACTAGCTAGTTCCAGATAATTATATAGTTATGAAAATAATGAAAGCAAGGTATGAATGTACCTTGCTTTTGTGCTATAATAATGAACAGAAAATGAATTAATAATAAACTCATTATTTAAATTCGTGATCGTTGTGTTGTGTGCCGCATCATCCAAATTTGGGTGGTGCTTATTCTTATTGTGTAAAAGGTGGTGAGCGATATGATGGTTGGTTTAATAGAGTTTATGTATCGCTTATTAAACCCCATTGAAGAAAAAAGTCCACGCATGTATCACTTTGATGTTGCTTATGGGCAATTAATAGGAATGCTGTTATTGTCACTCATATGCTATCAATTTACCATCGTTGGTGAAGGTGTATATATAGATGCTATACGTGCGTTTATACGCAATTCTTCGTTATTAGTGAAGTGGCAATTATTTTCCCTTCCAGTTGGTCAACATGAAATACAAGTTTTCTTTGATCAGCTAGGAAAGCCACGAGAGTTTTGGAATGCAGGGCGCTTTACGTGGGTGATTGTAAAAGGCATTCTTATGGCTGGAATCATTGTTGGTTATGCAATGATACAAAAGCGTAAGTTTTACGTACGTGCTATAACGACAGGTGTGTTGCATATGATGGCCGTTGCTCAATTAGTAGTTGCTTTGTATACATTTACAGCAGGTATCATGTTGATTCTTACAACGGTACCATTATTACTACAGGCCGTTATCGGATTCTGTATGATTGTCTTATGTGTTTTAAGTACAGGGTTATTGTTACAAACGATGGGACGTATAACAGGGGCTTGCATTAGCGGAACTACCTATGAAGGTCTGAGCGTTATGCTCGTGGCTGTTCTTGTGTCACTCTTGTGTGAAGGTCTTTATATGTTGACTCGATAAAATACATATACTATAGTTAGGACGAGGTACGTCTCGTCCTTTTTATGGCTCGATGATTTCTACTTTTCTATTGTGCTGCTATTAGCCATATATAACGTCGGCCCACTCAGTATTAATTATTACGTATTCCCTAAATATATAGGTTAAATATAAGGAGTATCTATGAATTGGTATAAGGATATATTGCACTTGTTCACAAAGTTGAGTGAGCAATCTTTTCACAATATTCTTGCATATGGCACTATAGCGAGGGCAGTGACTAATTTAGTAGTCTCTACTATTGTATTGTATGGCATGACCTATGCCTTACCATTGCTGGTGAAAGCAATAGCGCCTGTGCTTGGCATAAAGCGTATGACCGGCTTTGCACATTTTGATATGGTCAGTGCTGTTGCTAATGCATCTTTTTAATTTTTCAGATCCTCATAGGAGCCTTTGTTATATGGCGCTTACTTATTTTATTCGGTGGTAGTGGTACCTATAGAGGGTTATGTGCAATTATATATATGGGTTAGCCTATACGAATGCGCTTCGTACAGTTGTAATAGTGTTTGTTCATATTCTAGGTCTTATTTTATTTGCCTTATCACAGCAAAAATATGTAGCGGACATAGCGTATTTAGTTACTATGTTTAGTCAGTATTATGCTGTATTTATCGGTGCTCAACTTATGCGACGCTATGTAGGTCTTGGTATTGTTAAGACCTATATTGTAATGTTCATTGTAGCCTTACTGTCCGTCTCCGTTTTACCTCAATGGATTCGGATTTTCCATACTTTGGTCAAGTAAACAGCTTTAATATAGCTCTATTTAACCGTAAGATGAAAGTCTTACGGTTTTTCTATGTTTTAATTTATATTAAAATTAATTATATATAATTTAAATCTTGGAATTTATGATATAATTAACTTTAGAGTGTAGTTGAGAGCGGAGTTAGTTATGGATACGACATTTTTACGAGAGCTATCCCTATTGGTGCGTTCACCAAAGAAGGGATAGATGAAATTTTCTGGTTTGGTACTTTAGAGAAGGGTATCAAAGCAGGGCTCGCCGGTTGGTGCGCTACCCATATGTTAGGCTTTGCCTTAGGTATTGTATTATTACCTTTGGTCGCCGCTTTTGGAGGCTTTTTATTAGGCTTTATACCTGCCGTATATGGTATATTTTCCATCTTACGTGAGGTCGTTGGACTTGGTATGTATTGGTTTGTAGGTAGTTTTATTTTGTGGAAACTACTGAGTGTACTACTTGATCGAGAGTTTGACTTCAAACAAGTATTAATGGGAACAGCTTATATCGAAGGATATACAGGAGTATTGGGCTTAGCATTAATCTTAGTATCTATTATTTGTATTTACCTTGCTCCTATTTTGATGGTCCTTTTAGTTCCATTGGGGTTAGCTTACGTGGGGCCGTTATTTACGTTGCCGTTATGCTTTTATCTCGTCTTATGAACGTAGAGCCTCTTACAGTAGGGGCCGTTTATGTGGTCTTATTTATTATCAACCTTTTATATAACTGGATTATGCGTATACTCTTTGCGTAAATAACAAAACTTCCTAGCAACTGCTAGGAGGTTTTTTATTATGCCTCAAGTTGAGCTTCGTAATGTTGTAGTAATAGATCTACATTATCTTCGTCGTATTCAATTTGTTGAGACCATCGAGCAATTTGTTTTAAAGGGTTTCCTTCGATGGCGCTCGTCATGAGCATGTACTCCGTGCCATCCTTTGCATAGCCGATGATAGCTTCTAAGGAATAGTCTGCTAACATATCGATTTGGCGATACAAGATATATTGGTAGACCTTATTAAAAATGCTTATATCTTGTTGATGTACATAACTTTTAACAGAGGTAACGACCTGGTCTATATCCTTAGACAATGCATTGACTTGTGTAGTCCAGGCCTCATCAATAGGCTCCGTAGTCTTGTAGAGATCTAATAGCTGTTTATAATACTTTCCGCTAGGGCTTGGTATATATTGAAATAGAGCAGGCTCTAAATCAAAGGCTAATAGTTGAAATACATTTTCTAGCTTTAGACGCTCATCAGGACCAAATTCATTGTCGTCATCTTCAATGGTAAACACTAATTCTCTATTATTATTATCTTTTGCTAGTAGTTCCACGGATGCTTCACAGGATAAACCAACACCACATAGTTCTAGGTCTTCAATGTATTTATAAAATCGAGGGTGCATATGACAGGTGTCGCAAAGGCCTTCTTCGCCTAATTCGAGCACTACTTTGCAAAGCCCTTTTTCGTTGAGTAAAGGACACATAGGTTGTTCTTTAGAGAATACGAAATGGCTGCCTTCCTCATCAATGGTAATCGCTTGGCGCAAGCTTTTACCAAGAGGTCCCGTCATAGTGTGATAACGCTCAGCCGTCGGTTCATCGATATCGATGGTCCAAAGCTGGCAGCATGTATTTTCACAGCGATCAGCTTTGCACTGAAATTCGTGATATATTGTCGGATAAATTGAAATCATAGTCAGCTCACTTGTAGTTACAAAAATTATTCTACGTGCATTGTATCATAGGGCGTAGGTCCATGCACTAATATTATAAATAAAGATTCATAAAGCTTATTGATTTAGTGTATAATTGTATATATACTATATGGTCCTGTTTGAGAGATGGAGGAGCCTATGAAATCATTACTTATAAAAGGTAGCCTTGTATTGTCGTTAGCAGCAGTGTTTGGCATGCCTAACGCGAGTGCCGCCCTTTAGTAGCCGTAGAGCCAACTGTTGCAGTTGTTGATGGCAACCATGCAGCGATTGTCGGTGCTAATGGTTTATTAAATGCATTCATTCAAAATCATCCTAATGCAGTTATTACTGAAATTGCTTTTGATGCTGACGGTGGTCAAATTAAGTATGATGTTGAAGGCGTTGATGAAAGTGGCAAGTATGAGTTGACTTATATCTATGCAACGAATCAAATCTTTGAAAAACGTGAAGGTGATTATCATAAATCCTTGAAGAAAAAATCTTTTGATCCTCGCGAGATTTTACCTCCAGCAGCAGTAGTTAATTTTGCTTACGCTCAAACACAAGCCAAAGCTACGAGCCTTAATGAATGGTCTGTACATCATGAAAAGGTAAGACTATTTACAAAGTTACCTTTGGTACCGAAGGGGACAAAGAGGTTGATGTACGCATTGATGCTATAAATGGTACATTACTATCTGTTAAGTTTGATGACTAATGTATGATTGACTAGTAATTATAGCTTAATAATTCCTAGTTAATTAATTTTGAATATAATAATTAAATGCCTCAATACTAGTTCTTTCATAGAAAATTGCTAGTATTGGGGCGTTTTTTGTGAAAGTTTACTCATGAATGCAAATCTAAAGATAATGAGACTTAAAATTATATGCCGTTCGTCCTTTAAACATGGGATGAACGGCCTTTGTTATAGTATTCATAGAATATTTAAATAAAAATCGAAAGCTATAGATTTTCATTTTAAATATATGTAAATTCATTTTAGACTCACTCCAAAACGAGGTTTTTAGCACGGTTCTACATTTTGAGTTCATAGATTATCGATAGTATGTGTACCAGTCCAAGGACGAAACTCAAATATATCGGATTTTCCAGACTATATATCTACAGTCCACGCTAGATATATGTTTTGGAACTATATCGATAACACCGAGTTGGTTAAAAATATATATGTGAAATACTACATATATATGAATTATCAAGGAGGATATTATGAAAAAATCTATTCTTAAAAGCAGTATTGCTTTAGCTGTAGCTGGCGTATTCGGTGCTACTGTAGCAGTAACAGCGGCTGAACAAGCAACTCCAGTTCCTGTAGCACAAGAAGTAGCCGTAACAGCAGCTCCTGTAGCACAACCTGTTGCAGATCAAGCAGTTCCTGCAATTGAAGTAGCTCAAGATACTACACCGGTTCCAACTGCTACTCAAGATATTAAAACTCCAGTAGCTCAAGAAATTGTAGTTCCTAGCGAAGCAAATCCTGCAGCAGCAGTTCCTACTATTGAAACAGCAGCTGTAGCAAAAGCTCCTAGTGAAACTAAAGTAGTACGCGTTGGAGATAAAAAAACAGAGCCTTCTGCAAAAGCTAAAAAAGAAGTAAAAAACAATAAAAAGCACATGCAGACAAAGCTCCTAAAGCAAAAGCTGTAAAAGAAGAGAAAAGGCTGATAAAAAGAAACTACAAAAGAGGAAAAAAAAACTCTAAAAGTAGAAAATCACAACCTAGCACAACAAGTCAACCCACAGGCGTAGTCGATCAAAATAGTATTTTCGTAATTGGTGCTAATTATCTAATTGACCAATTCGAAACTAAATTTGGTGACTCTAAGATTACGAATGTATCCTTCAAAGCAGCAGATAAAACTGCTATCTATGAAGTAGCTGGTTTCAATGCCAACGGCGCTCATTCTATGACTCTTGATGTAGCGACTGGCAATGTAACTGAAGGTACTCCTAAAGCGTATGATGCATCTATGGAAGCTAGTGCTATTGATGCTGGTACTGTGTTACCTCCACATGTGGCAATCAATGCAGCCTTCGCACAGACTGGCAACGTAGCAACGGGTATTAACTCTTGGTCTGTAGCTAATCAAAATGGTAGACCTGTATACAACGTAGAGTTCCATGATGCACAAAATAAACCTGTATCCATCGTATTAGATGCAAGAACAGGCATGGCAGTAAAATAAGTTAAATGTTATTCCTATACCACTGTAAAGCAAACCCTTTTAACACGAACACTAAACACCCAAAACTATACACACAAAACTATACACACAAAACATAAATACACTTACACACACATACACAATACACACACAATAAACAATTACACACACGCAGCCCTCTGGATTGGATAGACAAACATTGACTCTCTCCTATGCCGTCTGTCGTTCAGAGGGCCCCTTATGAATTGTGGTTCCCTCCCAATCATAAGATTATATACTTGGTATATAATACTCTCTCTCACAATAAGAACGTAACTGCTTTACAGTACGCTAGGTATAGGGGAGCAGAAAAGTCCGTAATACATGTAGACCGCTGCATGTGTTACGGGCTTTTTTCGATATAACTTAATATAACTACATATGATGTAAGTTTTACAAGTGTTGAAAATGTAAAAGCGCAGATATTATAATGTATATCTGCGCTTTTGCTTATATGGAGTCTTTAAATTTAGTATTTATACTCAGTATTTTATATATATTGGCGAGGTACGCGCTCAGAGAATCCACAGAAAATCTCGTAAGGAATCGTAGAGGCAAGGGCGGCAATCTCGAGTGCCGAGATGCTTTCATGGCCTTGAGAACCTAAGAGAACAACCTTGTCACCAGGTTTTACCGTAATCGTATCTGGAACGGCTACCATGAATTGGTCCATACAGATGCGGCCTACTACAGGGCAGCCTGTACCATGGATCAACACGGTGCCTCGATTAGATAAGCTACGAGGATATCCGTCAGCATAGCCTACAGGAATTGTAGCAATTGTCATAGGCTCAGGCGTAACATAGGTAGAACCATAGCCAATGCCTTCGCCTGCCGGAACGTGTTGGACGTGAACGACTTCGCTATGGAAGGATAGAACAGGTTTTAGGCCTAAGCGATTTGGCACATCTAAAGATGGCATAATACCGTATTGAATGATACCAGGGCGAGCGTCGGTGAACAAGCTATCTTTTACAGATAATAAACCAGCACTATTGGCGAGAGAGAATCGATAATCTGCATCAGGGCGGAATGCCTTTATTTCATCTACCATGCGATGAAATTTCATAGCTTGGCTATGAGCGTGCGTCTGATCTGCAGCGTCCGCATTACTCATATGAGAGAAGAAGCCGTCAACTTCAAGATTTTCGTAGGACTCAACACGTTTGATAAACTCTACAGCATCCTCAGGTTTGATACCAATACGATGCATGCCCGTATCGACAGCTACGGCAACGCGGATGATCATATCGTGGTTATCAGCCACTTTATCGAGGGCGTCTAAATCGGTAGACTCGCAGACGGCAGGGATGGAATTCGTATCTGCTACGAGCTCAAAGGACTGAGGTCTAGTGAGGCCTAATAAATAAATTGGCACCATAATACCTGCGTTGCGAAGAGGTACGGACTCCTCGGGAATGGCAACCGCTAAGGATTCGTAACCTTCCTCTACGGCAATACGGCCCATCATAACACTGCCGTGGCCATAGCCATTGGCCTTGATAACAGCGGTAGATGTGCTCCATTCCGGTAAACTATCTTTAATTTTGCGCAAGTTCTCACGAACGAGACTTGTATTTATGGTCAAATAGGTGGGTCTCATGGTATTCCTCAATTCTATATAACATTACTTTTATTTTATAACTTTTGGGGAATTACACAATACTTTGTGAAAGTTTTATACAGAAATTTGTTTTTATGATTTTTATACATATATTATATACAATAAACGTGAAAGTATACTAATTAATATAGTTCTCTGTGATATTAATAGTATAAATTCATATAAATAATAGTATAATTTATATAGAAGTATTTTCCTTAATAGGTGTATGCACCCCCTAGATTTAGACATTACGTATACTCTATAAAATTTAATAGCTATGTAGGAGGTTCTCATGAGCGAACGTGTAGTAGTAGTAAATGCAAGTAAAATGAATTATGACCATGCATTAGATTTTTCTGTATTATCTAGTGATGTACAGGTTTATGATGATAGTACAAATGAAGAGCTTATAGAACGTATTCAAGGGGCTCGCGTTGTAGTTACAAAAGAATTACCCGTAGGGGCTGATTTGCTTTCACAATTCCCAGATACAGTAAAGCTCATCGTAGAAGCGGGGACAGGTTATAATAATATTGACCTCAACGCTGCTAAGGAAAGAGGCATCACTGTGTGTAATATTCCCGCATATAGTACAGAGCGCGTAGCACATACAGTAATCATGATGATCCTCAATTTTGCGTCTACCATGCAGCAACAAATTGGCATGCTTGCTAAAGGTGATCGCAGTAATTTCACAAAATATTTACAAGTGAGCCACACAGAAGTGAATGGTAAAACATTAGGTGTTGTCGGTGCTGGTCACATTGGTATAGAAGTGATCAAAGTAGCAAAGGCACTCGGTATGAATGTCTTGGTTCATACGCGCACACCAAAGGCTGATGGAGATGGCATTCGTTATGTAAGTCTTGATGAATTACTGGAACATAGTGATTATATTACCTTGCATTGCCCATTGAATGACCAAACTAAGTACATGATTAATAAAGAAGCCATCAGCAAAATGAAACCTAGTGCAGTCATCGTAAATACTGGCCGTGGTCCTCTTATTAATGAAGCGGATCTTTGCGAAGCATTAGCGGCTAAACGCATTGCAGGTGCAGGCCTTGATGTACAAGAGGTAGAACCTCCAGCAGAGGATAGCCCTCTATATACACTGGATAATGTTATTATCACACCTCATATGGGATGGAAAGGCCTTGAAACACGCCAACGCTTGGTAGGTATCATCCGTGACAATGTACAAGCTTTCTTCAAAGGTGAACCAATTAATGTAGTATCTAAATAAAATAGATATTAGATACATATAAACCCAGTATATAAATAATAGAAATTAAAACGAATCTAATAAGAGCCGTGTTTAGGGCTATCATAGATCAAGTTTTGGTATATATATGTATATATATCAAGGGAGGTAGTTATCCTCAAACTTGATTATGATTGATGTTGTGTTTTGATGGGACTCCACCAATGGCGTCGATAGGCCTTGATGCCTTCCACCACGGTTCTTGTCGCTTTAGCTGCAATATCTTTTGTTGCAGCCGGTATGCCCTCTAGGCGATAGGTAATACCTAACTCCTTATATTTAGCAGTACCCATAACGTGATATGGTAAGCAATCAACGGCTTGTAAGTTTTTCAGAGATCCTAGGAAAAAGCCTAGACGATAGTGATGATCTGCATTATCTGTAACTGTAGGAACTACAACATGACGAACCCAAATGGGAACTTCTACGTCTGCTGTCAATCGAGCAAAGCCGAGAATAGGCTCTTTGCCTGTTAACCACAGATGTTTATCAAGATCGATTTCTTTAATATCTAGGATGACGAGACTAGTGACACTGAGTAATTTACGGTAGGCCACCTCTTGGTGGGGATCAAAACAAATTCCACTTGTATCTAAACAGGTATGGACGTTTCTTTCACTAAAATATGTGAAAAGCTCAATGACAAAGTCGATTTGCATCAATGCTTCCCCACCTGTGACGGTGATACCACCATTAGCATAGAATTGGCGGTTACGTTCGTACTGGTCCCACAATTCTTCAACAGTCATGAACTTAGCATCATCGCTAGTTTCATTCCATGTGTCAGGATTATGGCAATAAGCACAACGCATGGGACATCCTTGGAGAAAAGACCACCATGCGCATGCCTGGACCATCAACCGTACCCATCGTTTCAACCGAATGAATACGTCCTGTCATAGTAAACCTCGATTAGATTTGTTGATGGAATGTACGGGAAATAACTTCGTCCTGTTGTTGTTTTGTCAATTTGCTGAAGTGCACTGCGTAACCAGATACACGAACAGTTAATTGAGGATACAACTCAGGATGTTTTGAGCGTCTAACAATGTTTCACGAGTGAACACGTTAACGTTCAAATGATGACCGCCTTTTTGGGAGTAGCCATCCAATAACTCTACCAAGTTATCAACTTGTTGTTGGTTGCTCATGGGTATTGCCTCCTTTCAACCAAGATTAACACTCGTATCGGTGCCGGTGAAAGCAGTCCGATACTGTGGAAGATTTTATTTATCTTCCTTTATAGTAACATTCGGTTCGCTACGCGAAGTTTGTATTGGAGTTAGGTAATTGAGATGGATCTAACTCAATATCAAAATCGCTGAGGGACACAAATGTTTCACCAGATTTACCTAATGCGTCAGGAATGATAGAGAAGGTATTGGAAATACCATCGGAGCTATCACGCCATGGCATTTTTGCTACGGATGCCAACGAAGAAATAGCACCGTGAGTATCACGACCATGCATTGGGTTAGCACCAGGAGCGAAAGCTTCACCAGCTTTACGGCCATCTGGAGTGGAACCTGTTGCAGTACCATATACTACGTTAGAAGTAATTGTTAACAAGCTCATAGTAGGAACGGATTGACGGTATGTAGGATGTTTACGAATCTTGTTCATAAATGTGGAAACAACTTTTGCTGCCAAGCTATCTACACGATCGTCATCATTACCATATTTAGGGAAGTCACCTTCGATTTCGAAATCAACAGCAATGCCGTTTTCGTCACGAATAGGTTTTACCTTAGCATATTTAATAGCGGACAAGGAGTCAGCTACTACGGATAAACCAGCGATGCCAGTTGCGAACCAGCGTGTTACTTTGCGGTCATGCAATGCCATTTCTAGTTTTTCATAAGCATATTTGTCGTGCATATAGTGAATGATGTTCAATGCGTTTACATATACGCCTGCCAACCATTCCATCATGTCATCGAATTTTTCCCATACTTCGTCAAATTCTAAGTATTCGGATGTAATAGGGCGGTATTTAGGCCCGATTTGTTTCTTAAGTTTTTCGTCAACGCCGCCGTTGATTGCGTAAAGCAAGCATTTTGCTAGGTTAGAACGAGCGCCGAAGAATTGCATTTCTTTACCAATACGCATGGGGATACGCAGCATGCGATAGCGTAGTCATCACCAGAGTTAGGACGCATTAAGTCGTCATTTTCGTATTGGATGGAAGATGTTTCGATGGATAACTTTGCACAGAAACGGCGGAAGCCGATAGGCATGCGAGGGGACCATAATACAGTGAGGTTTGGTTCTGGAGCAGGACCAAGGTTAGTCAATGTATGTAGGTAACGGAAGGACATTTTTGAAACTAATGTGCGGCCGTCAGTACCCATACCACCGATAGATTCCGTAGTCCAAACAGGGTCACCTGTGAACAAGTTATTGTATTCGTGGATACGTGCGAAGCGAACCATACGCAATTTCATGATGAAATGATCTACGAATTCTTGGATTTGCTCTTCTGTGTATGTGCCGTTGCGAAGGTCGCGTTCAGCGTAGATATCTAGGAATGTAGAGTTGCGGCCGATGGACATAGCAGCACCATTTTGCTCTTTAATAGCGCCAAGATAGCCGAAGTAAATCCATTGCATAGCTTCTTTAACGTCTTTAGCTGGTCCAGAAATATCGTAACCGTAGGATGCAGCCATTTCTTTCAATTCTTTCAAGGAACGAATTTGTTCTTTGATCTCTTCGCGGTCTCGAATTATGTCCTCCAGCATATCGCCCATAGTGATGCTGAATTGTTCTTTTTTCTCTTCAATAAGGTAATCTACACCATACAACGCGATACGGCGATAGTCACCGATGATACGGCCACGGCTATAAGCATCTGGTAAACCAGTTACGATATGCGCTGTACGAGCGGCACGCATTTCTGGTGTATATACATCAAATACGCCATCATTGTGAGTTTTACGATGTTTTTTGAAGAAGTCTTCTGTTTGCGGATCCATTTTGAAACCGTATTCTTCAATAGCGGATTTCGCGGTACGCAAGCCACCATAAGGGAACATAGCGCGTTTTAAAGGTTTGTCAGTTTGCAAACCAACAATTGTTTCAAGGTCTTTGTCGATATATCCTGGCGCATGGGCAGTAATGTGTGTGGCCACGGAAGTATCAGCATCAAGCATGCCGCCTTTTTCACGTTCTTCCTCATAAAGCTTCATTACTTGATCCCATAATTTTGTCGTTCTTTCTGTAGGACCAGCAAGGAAGGAATCGTCCCCTTCATAGGGGATATAGTTTCTTTGAATAAAGTCGCGTACGTCAACGGCTTTATCCCACACACCTGTGTTAAAATCTTTCCATGCAGTATGTTGCATTTTGCACCTCCATAAAAGGATATAACTATAGATTTCTATGCCTATAGTGTACAATGTTTGTCTCGATTTCACAAATTTTAAATGATATATATTTTCAATACATGCTATGCAGTTTTCGTAAGTATAGTAGTTGTTTATATAAATTCAGAATCTGTATTATAGACTGTAATGTTTAAACGATGGGGAAACTTTATTATTATTAGATAATGAAAATTCATATCAATAAATAGAAAGTATTCGATATAAGAGAACTATTAAAGATATATGTTAAAGATCCGATAGAAAGGTGGATGCTAATGACAAATCGAATGAAAGCTATCTTAGGAGCATCTGCTACGATTGCCGTATGGGCTACAGCATTTCCGTTTGGTAAACTGGCATTACAGTCAGTAGATGCATTGACACTCTCTGTAGCAAGAGTGATAGGTGGTGCTATACTCATGCTAATTATTGGTGTATTCAAAGGATTACACATCCCTACATCTTGGCGTGAGTGGGGTATATATATTTTGTTAGGTGCTACAGGGAACTTCCTTTATCAAGTCGTTTTTAATGAAGGACTTCGCACAATCCCAGCGGCTACATCAAGTATTATTATGGCTTTGACACCCATGACGACAGCGCTTTTAGCGTTAGTGGTCTATAAAGATAGAATACGTCCTGTCGGATGGATCTTTACTATCACTGCATTTATAGGTGTAGCTATTATTATTCTTTGGAATTCTACTCTTACAATTCCTATGGGTGCATTGTGGACTTTATTAGGTATGATATTGTTTGCGATTTATAATATCCTCAATCGTGGCCTTAGCCTGAAAGGTTATAACTCTATTACTATAGCTATGTGGTCAATGTTTACAGGTGCCATTATGGCATTACCTTTTGCAGATCATGCTATTGAAATGATTGTACAGGCACCACTTGGTGCAAACTAGCCATGGTGTATTTGGCTTTCTTTTCCAGTGCTTTAGGATTTGTATTCTGGAGTTATGCTTTTGAACATGCTGAAAAGGTGTCTGATGTAACCAACTTTATGTATATCTCACCAATCGTGGCAGCTATAGTAGCGGCATTCTTATTGGGAGAATTTCCAAATATGGGGCTTTATATTGGGGCACCAATCATATTAGGATCATTGTTCTTGTTTAATCGATATAGATAAGTTAATTTTCTTATTGGCTGAATCGTTTGGATTTGATGTAAAAGATATAAAATTAGATATATAGGAATGTAAATCCTTATAGTATAGAAGCTATATAAAAAAGAACCTCAACTTTTTAATTGGTGAGGTTCTTTTTTGTGTTTGACAGTTATTATAAATTGTAGTAATCTATATACAATTAAAACATACCTTATAGATATGTTTTAGAAAAATATTAATTCCTACTAATATGTAGGGAAAGAGGTGGTACAGTGATTGCTATACGAAATGTAACGAAAGAGTTTGACGTTAATAAGCAAAAGGTTACTGCATTATCTGATGTAAACTTTACCATAGAAAAAGGCGATATATTTGGCATTATTGGCTTTAGTGGAGCTGGTAAATCTACACTGCTTCGCATGATTAATGCCTTAGAGGTACCTACCTCTGGTCATGTTGAAATAGATGGTGTGAATATCAATGATTTAAGTTTTAATGAGCTTAGAAAGGTGCGTAAGCGCATTGGTATGGTGTTTCAACAGTTCAATTTGTTGAATGCTAAATCTGTGTATGATAATGTGGCGATTCCGTTGATTCTAAATAAGGTCCCTAAATCAGAAATTGATAGGAAGGTTAAAACCTTGTTAGACTTTGTTGATTTGGGCGATAAAGCAAATGCATATCCTGGAGAATTATCTGGTGGTCAAAACAACGCGTTGGTATTGCTCGGGCGCTAGCTACAGATCCATCCATATTGCTTTGTGATGAAGCAACTAGCGCTCTTGATCCAGATACGACAGAGTCTATTCTTCAATTATTAGAGCGCGTTAATCGTGAACTAGGGGTAACAGTAGTTATCGTAACTCATGAGATCGATGTAATTCAGAAAATATGTAATCGCGTTGTAGTTATGGAGCATGGAAAGCTCATAGAGAGCGGATCTGTACTTGAGGTGTTTAGTAAACCTAAACACGAAACAACAAAGCGATTTGTTAGGACTGTTATTCCTGATGAAATTCCATCTACAGTGAAACATACCTTGGCTTGTGATAAAAGACCGTATACAATTCTTAAGATGCACTTCTTAGGAAATAATACGACCGATAATGTTTTATATCATATTAATAAAACCTTTGATTTGGAAACAAGTGTATTATTTGCTACGGTAACAGAGCTAGAGCATACTGTACTTGGTATATTCATTGTTCAGTTTATTGGCGATGATCTTGAGGTGGGCAAGGTAAAAGAGTATCTTGTTGCTCAAGGTATTGAATGGCAGGAGGTGACACTATAATGGATTTCTTCATGCAAGAACTTGGTGTTCCAGGATCGCAGTTATTATTAGCTGCAGAACAGACATTATATATGGTGTTCCTATCTCTATTCATTGGTACCGTACTAGGGCTAATTATCGCAGTGACACTGGTGGTAACAAATCCTAAGGGTATTGTTAAAAATAGCATTGTTTATACCATTACAAATACAATTGTTAATATTGTACGCTCTGTACCATTTATCATTTTGATGGTATTTATATTACCGTTAACTAAGATGATTGTAGGTACTCGTGTTGGCACAACAGCGGCTATTGTACCACTTGTTATATTCATTGCACCTTATCTTGCTCGACTCTTTGAGAACTCTATTTTAGAGGTTAATAAAGGCATTATCGAGGCTGCACAATCGATGGGGGCATCCCATTTTGAAGTGATTTGGCATTTCCTTTTACCAGAAGCAAAGGGTTCTCTTATTCTATCTATTACAACCGGTACTATTGGTCTAATTGGTGCTACTGCTATGGCTGGTGCTATTGGTGCAGGTGGTGTAGGTGATTTGGCCCTCACCTATGGTTATGAACGGTTGAATTTCCCATTGATGCTATTTACCGTTGTTATTTTAATTATTTTTCGTTCAAATTATTCAAACAATAGGCAACTACTTTGCACGTCGCACGTCGTTCCTAATTTGATGAAATAGATTTTGGTTATATTGATTGTAAAGTATAGGAGAATGTACTATGAAATTTAAAAACTTCTTGCTCTTGGCGCAGCATTAGTATTCAGCGTAGCTTTTATCGCAGGCTGTGGTTCAAACAATAGTGATAATGGTGCTAAAAAAGAATTAAGCTATAGTAAGTCCCAAGGCCCGTATTCTGAATTATTTGAAAAAGGGCGTTAAACCAATTTTGGAAAAACAAGGCTATACCTTTAAAGGTGTAGATATGTCTGACTTGGTACAAGCGGACCAAGTGTTGAGCGATGGTGAAGTAGATTTCAACGTTGAACAACATACAGCATACATGAAAAACTTCAACGAAAAGCAAAATGGTCATCTTGTAGCGTTAACTCCAATTCCAACAGTGCCAGCGGGTATCTTTAGCGGTTCTAAAACCTCTTTAGATCAAGTGGCAGATGGCGATACAATTGCAGTACCAAATGATGCATCTAACATGGCTCGTGCCTATGCATTGTTGCAAAAAATCGGTTGGATTAAACTTGATCCTAACAAAGATTTAGCGACAGTAACACAAGCTGATATCATTGAAAATCCTAAACATCTTAAATTTACAGAAATGAAATCCCTTACAATTCCTTCTGTACGTACTGACTTTGATTATATCGTTATTACAGGCGCTATCATTTATAATGCAAAAATTGATCCTAAATCTGCATTGGCAAATGAAGACGTATTGCCACAATGGTTGTTACAAGTTGTAGTTAATGAAAAAAATAAAGATGCACAATGGGCGAAAGACCTTGTAGCAGCTTACCATTCTCAAGAATTTAAAGACTACATGGAAAAAAATAACAACGGCCTATGGTTCGTACCTAAAGGTGAATAGAATATAATAATGTGATATATAGGCACGAACAGCTATATAGGAAATAAAAGAACCCCTATTAAGTTTTTACTTAGTAGGGGTTCTATTTATATGAGATAACATGAGGATATTATTGGCTGATACGGAGGGACCTTTGGTAGATTGACTTATACTGTCATGCCCGCCGCATAGTTTTCATAGAGTTCTTTATAGTGACCACCACGCTCTATCAGTTCTTGGTGTGTCCCTTGTTCTACGATGGTACCATTTTCTACAACGAGTAGGAAATCGGCGTTTTTTATTGTTGATAAGCGATGGGCGATGACGATACTTGTACGTCCTTTAAGGAGTGTGTTCATCGCTTTTGAACCTCTACTTCGGTGCGCGTGTCGACGTTAGCCGTTGCTTCGTCGAGGATAAGAATACTAGGATCTGCCAAGAAGGCACGAGCGATGGTAATCAATTGGCGTTGACCTTGAGATAGATCATCGCCACCTTGTTTGAGCACTGTATCATAACCATTTGGCAAGGTACGGATAAAGTGATCTGCCATGGCTAGCTTTGCTACATATTCGATTTCCTGACGATTAGCATTTGGTTTGCCGTAGCCAATATTATCGGCGATAGTGCCCGTGAAAATCCAAGCATCTTGCAATACCATGCCTACCGTATTATGTAAGCTTTCACGAGAGATGTCGCGAATATCGACACCATCGATGGTGATGCGCCCATCCATAATATCATAAAACGCATGATGAGGTTCACCAAGGTTGATTTACCAGCACCTGTAGGGCCTACAATGGCTACCATGGATCCACCAGGAATATGGATATTGATATCCTTCATAAACACATTGGACGGTGTATAGCCAAAATCAACATGTTCAAAGTCGATAGTGCCTGTATGCGTTATAGAATTCGAGGTATTACCCATTATAGAGGAATCCGAGCAAATCGTATCTGTGTTAATAGGGGATTTACTATTAGATAACACAAGTTTTCCATTATCGATTTCAGATGGTGTATCTATGACCTCGTAAATACGGCCTAAGGCGGCAGCGGTTTCTTGGAATTTTGTCATAATATAGGAACTACGAGATAGGGGATCCGATACTTGGCCTACATAGAGGAAGAATGCCTGGATATCACCGATAGAAATGGCTCCACGCAACACCATGAGGCCCCCTTGAATAGCGGCGAGGCAATAGGTGAATTGATTTAGAAATTTTACAAGAGGTTCTACGAGCTGACTGGTGAAAGCAGCGCTTCGCATACTTTTAAATAGATTGTCATTCAGCACCTGTGCTTGATTCGTCGTAGTATCTTCTAGGCTAAAGGTTTGAATGATTGGTTTTCCTACAACGATTTCTTCAATGCCACTATTGAAAGCGCCTAAGGCATTCTGGTTTCTGAGATACACGCGGCGAGCTCGTTTAGATAGCCACGTTAAGCATATGATGCCGACCAGTATAATACCGATAATAGATGCCCCTAATATAGGGCTAATCCAAAGCATCATAGCAGTAGCACCAATAATGCCGATAATGGCGGATACGAGGCCTGGTACACCTATACCGATTGTTTCTGCTACAGTATCTAAATCAGACGTAAGGCGGCTTAATAAATCGCCCCGCTGGTGATCGTGAAAGTACTCGATAGGCAATGAGTATAAATGAGTGCTCATGCGTGTACGTAAAGCGGGTACTGTCTTTGAACCGATAGAGGCCATCATGTATTCCCCAAAGTAGGTGAATAAGGCATGCCCACTATAGATGGCAATAAGCCAGAGGATGATTGTATCAATAGAGGTAAAGATAGTATTGATATCTTGATCTGTTTGTAATCCACTAACAATAGCATCTACCACTTTACCAAGTAACACTGGAGCGGAGACCTCAAATATAGCCGCAGTAATAAGTGCTAAGATGAGGAGCGCAAGCCAGCCCCATTGGCTTTTAGATTCGATTAGGAAACGACGTAATGGGCTCATGCTGTCACCTCCTGAGATGCTAGAATCTGTTGATATACAGTAGAGGTAGTTGCTAGCTCGTCATGTGTACCATATCCAGCAACTTGACCCCTGTTGATGATTAGAATATGGTCTGCTTTTTTTGCGGCACTTACCTTTTGCTCCACAGAAATGAGGGCTGGCCGATTGTCCTTTTGTAACTCCTCATGTAGCGCTGTACGAACAGCACGTTCTGTAGTGCCGTCTAGGGCGGAAAAGCTATCGTCGAATATGAATAAATCAGGTTTACGCACTAAGGCTCTAGCCATGGCAAGGCGTTGCCGTTGACCACCAGATAGATTGGTACCACCTTGAGAAACCGTATACTGGTAACCACCGTCGAGACGATTGATAAACTCATCTGCCTTAGACAAGTAGCATGCATTTTCTATATCCTCTGCTGACAGTACTTGGTTTGATGCGGCTCCATATCGAACGTTCATATCGATAGTTCCGGTAAACAAATAAGCCTTTTGCGGTACATAGCCAATATGAGCGCGCAAGTCATCTACATTCCACTCATAAATGGATTTACCTTTAAAGAGAATATCTCCAGATTCAATAGCGAAGAGGCGAGGGATAAGATTGGTGATTGTACTTTTACCAGATCCAATATCGCCCATGATCGTCAAGGTTTCGCCGTGATGTACCGTAAAGGAGATATTTTCAAGTGCAGGGGACTCAGCATTATCGTAACGGAAGGTAACGTTGCGAAATTCCAAAAGTGGCGTATTATCGGTTGCAGTTGCGGTTGCGGTTTCTGTTCCTGTAGAGGTTTGGTAGCTTCCTTGATTAGTAGAATGCTTAGTAGATTGAGACATTGAATTGGTAATACTACTAGCATATGGTTCAGGGAATGTATCGGTATTTTTGTGTTCTAACAACTCACGAATACGAGCGTAACACACGATAGCTTCCGGGATGTCGATGATTACGAATATGGCCATGAGCATGCTCAATAGGATGAGGTTTGCATACTCGATAACAGCCATGATATCACCAACTTGTAGGGAGCCCATGCTGACGTTGTAGCCGCCGAACCAGAGAATAGCTACGGTACTCATATTAAATAGAATGAGTATCGTCGGTAAACCGATGGCAAAGGTTTGGCGCAGTTTTTTGTTCAGTTGTGCGGACTCTGTAAAAATAACAATTTCCTTGTCGTTTTCGTAGGTTCTCCTGTTGAAAGCTCTGATAACAGGCATACCTACGATATGATCTCGGACCAGATCAGTAATATCATCTAGCTTTAATTGTATAGCTTTGATAATTGGCAAGGCGCGACTTTCAATAAAGATAATGGTAAGTATCATGCAAGCCATAACGGCAAGAATGACGAGTCCTAGTTGCCAGCTTTTATAGAAGGTAAGTCCTAGACCGACACAAATCATGAGGGGCATAGGTAGAATCATATTTAAACCTTCCCCGAGGACGGATTGAATTTTTCTCTACGTCTCTGCTTGTGCGCATCAATATGGTACCAGTACCAAAGTGCGTGAAGTCGCGGAGTGAAAAGCATTGTAATGCTTTTACTAGATCGTCACGCAATACCTTGCCTACAGATGCTGAGATATGCGCACTCATAGCAACGCCTAGAATAGCGGATAGGACGGTTAGTAATGCCACAACAAGCATGTTCATACTAGAGCTGGTAATCGTCTCTAGGTCGCCTTTGAGGACACCATCATTGATGATAGATGCTGTTAGCGTTGGTATATATAATGTGCCTGCTACAGTGAGTAAGGAAAGAAGCGATACTATGGTAGCAGGAAACCATAGCGGTTTTATGTAATGTATAAATGGTTTCATTTAAATCCTTTTAGTAATTTACTTAAATTAATAATTTTCGATGTTTATATTATATTGTATAAAATTAAAATTATCTAGTGAGGTAGAAATTATTACTAAAAGTTTATTATCAATTAATAAGTATTATGATTAAGTTTATATCATCTTATTAAAATTTTTGATATACTAAATAGGCATATTTTTTGTAATTTTTGTTTTGAAGTAGTAAGGAGAGTTTCTAATGAAGTTGAATTGGAAATTATTCGCACCGCTTGTAGTAGCTATTATTGTATGGCTCATCGGTGCTCCTGAAGGTCTTAGCGCAAATTCTTGGATTTATGTAAGTATTTTCGCAGGCCTCGTGGTAGGTTTGATTTTAGAACCAATGCCACCAGCTTTTATCGGTATCATTGCAGTTACCGTATCTATGTTGTTTAAAGTAGGTCCTGCCACCTGTGGTAGATAAAGCAACTGGTGTAGCTAAGGCAATTACTGATGCGCAAGCTATCAGCTGGGGACTTAGTGGTTTCTCTAATGCCATCGTATGGTTGATCTTTGCCGCTTTCATGATTGGTATTGGTTATGAAAACTCTGGTCTTGGTCGTCGTATTGCTTTGTTCTTGGTAGCAAAGCTTGGTAAGTCTTCCTTAGGTCTTGGTTATGCCATTGCTATTACTGACCTTGTGTTGGCTCCATTTATTCCAAGTAATGCGGCTCGTTCCGGTGGTACGATTTATCCAATTGTATCTAGTATTTGTCCGATGTTTGATTCCTATCCAGATAAGAACCCTCGTAAAATTGGTTCCTATTTGAACTGGGTCGCATTGGCAACTACATGTGTATCTAGCTCTATTTTCTTGACTGGTGCAGCGCCAAACCCATTGGCTCTAGAATTGTCTGCTAAATCTGGTATCGTAGCTGCTAACTGGGGCACATGGTTCCTTGCATTCTTGCCAGTAGGTCTTATTTTGTTCATCATCACTCCATTGTTGACCTATGTATTCTGCAAACCAGAAGTAAAAGGTTCCCCTGAAATTGCAGCATGGGCAAAAGATGAATACAAGAAATTAGGTTCTATGACACGCAGTGAAATCTTCATGGCCTTAATTTCTGTATTGGCTCTTGTGTTGTGGATTGGTGCTTCTACATTCAAAGTAAACCCTACAACAACAGCTTTGATTGTTATTATTTTGATGATTTTTACTAAGATTATGACATGGCAAGATTTCCTTGCTAATAAACCAGCATGGAATGTTTTGACTTGGTTTGCTACACTCGTACCTATGGCTTCTGGCCTTAAAAATGTAGGCTTCTTAGATTGGCTTGCTAAATCTGCAGGTGGTTCTTTAGTTTCTTTAGATCCTACAATGGCAGTTCTTGGCTTGTTATTAGCATTCTGCTTACTTCGTTACTTCTTTGCATCTGGTACTGCTTATGTAACAGCTATGGTAGGCTTGTTTGCTACTTTAATTCTTCAAATTCCTGGCGTTGATCCAGCGCAAGTTATGTTGATTCTGTTAGTACCTATGGGGATTATGGGTATCCTTACACCATATGGTACTGGTCATAGCCCAATCTGGTTTGCTAGTGGCTATAATAAAGGCCCTGAATTCTGGAAATTGGGCGCTATCTTTGGTATTATCTACCTCGCAATCTTTATCGTGGTGGGTATTCCATGGATTCAGTTCGTAATGCCACTTTTAGGATAGGCTTTCCGCCGCCATATGTCTCTCTGCGCTCCATTCGCTGTAAGTCGCTGGATAGACATATGGCGGCTTCTTCTATCTTAAAATGGCATAGCTCACTTCAAGAGGGCAAGTCGCTTAGTAGATACAATGCGGCTTCTTTTTATCCTGAAATGGCAAAACTCACTTCAGAGGGCAAGTCGCTGGATAGACATATGGCGGCTTTTTCTATCTTAAAATGGCATAGCTCACTTCAAGAGGGCAAGTCGTTTAGTAGATACAATGCGGCTTATTTTTATCCTGAAATGGCAAAATTTAACAAAGCTCGACAAATGTAAGAAAATTAAACTATAATAGTGGTGTGATGGTAAATTACTTGTCTGGGGTTTTTACTGGAGGTGTTTATTATTATGTCTACTTCGGAGCGTGTGGTACAGTCGATTTTATATGAGCTTGGTTGTATTTTAATCGGTTGTTTGGTGATGCAGTTTGTTCCGCATGAGGGGCAGCCTTTTGTATTAATGGTTATTTTTCTTTGCTAGCTATGGTTTGGAATTTTGTATTTAACTGGATTTTTGATAAACTAGTACCAGGTGATCGATTAGAACGGGGACCTGTTATCCGCACAATCCATGCCGTATTGTTTGAAGGTTTATTTATGATTGCTACTGTGCCAATTATTATGTACATGATGCAGATGAGCTTTTGGATGGCTTTTATGACGGATATAACGATGACATTAGCTATTTTAGGTTATACATATGTATATAATTGGGTATATGATCGGGCGCGTCTATATTTTGTAGAGGCTTAATTATAACTATATGAGGTAGGTACCTCTTGTAAAATCTATATCGTATAGTAGGAGGTTCTTATGTCCACAAAGTCTATTACGGGCACAGGTCTATTGTTGGCCGTAGCCTTATTGGCGCAAAGCTTGCGCCTTATTTTCCCATTTATTCCTAACCAGGTGAGTATGTTCCTCATCGGTTCTATTACATCTGCAACCTTTGTACTCGCCACATGGCGCTATGGATGGAAGAATGGTCTTGTTATTGCTTGGATTGCACCAGTAGTGGCGCATTTACAAGGAATGTTGCCGTTGCCACCGTTTATTTTGATTACGGCCCTTGGCACGACTGCCTATGTATTCGTAGCGCACTGGTTACAACATAAACCGAAGGTATTGCTTATTGTTGTGGCGGCTTTAGTAAAAGCAGGTGTTCTCTTTGGAGGATATTCCTTGTTCTTTTCCCTATTCCAATTTCCCACCGAAGATTGTAAATACTATGTTATTTGTATCTAGTTGGCCTCAATTGGTAACATCTTCTTTGGGCATTATTTTGGCTCTACTTATTACAAAACGCACAAAAAATTAGTCTAACTTAACTTATAGTTATGACAACCCATTCAAAATAGATATGACTTTTTAGGGGCACTCAGGCTGTATGAGTGCCCATTTTTGTTGACCTTAATCATTGTCTACCTTATAATTAATATATTGTATACAAATATGAGGAGTTGAATGGAATGAAATTTAATACAAAATGTGTTCACGGCAGTGGCAAGCCAGATAATACTGGTGCAATTTCCCCTGCAATTTATATGTCTAGTACATTTTCATCCAAAGTTGGGTGATACAACAGGATATCAATATTCGCGCGAGTCTAATCCAACGCGCGACCGTTTGGAACAATTGATAGCTGGCCTTGAAGAAGGTACAGATGCATTGGCATTTCTTCTGGTATGGCCGCGGTAGACGCAGTATTCCATCTATTCTCCCCTGGAGACCATATCATTTTAGGCGATGACTTATATGGTGGTTCTATCCGTATGTTCACCAATATTTATGAGAAAAACGGCATAGAATTTACATATGTAGGTACATCTGATCTTGATGCGGTGAAAGCAGCTTTCAAACCGAATACAAAGGCAGTATATATTGAAACACCAACAAATCCTATGATGGAGATTACCGATATTCGTGCACTCTGCGCGTTGGTTCATGAGCGTAATGCGCTTGTAATCATCGACAATACATTCTTGAGCCCATATTTCCAAAAACCTTTAACGTTGGTGCAGATATTGTCGTTCATAGTGGTACAAAATTCATCGGTGTCATCATCACGATGTTATTTCTGGTTTTACTATTGTGAAAGACGCGGCGAATTCGTATGCAAAAGAAATTGCGCTCTCAACAAAACATTGTTCCCAGGTTCCAGAAATCCAGGCTATGTCTAAAGGACTTTTGGTGGCATGTTATCTTTCGAAGTAGATAGCGAAGAAACGGCTAAAACAGTATTGGAAGGCATTGAGCTAATTCAATTTGCTGAAAGTCTTGGTGGTACAGAGTCTTTATTGACTTATCCTGTAACACAAACACATCCAGATTTAAAACCAGAAGATGCTGAGCGCAAAGGTATTACACGTCGCTTATTGCGTCTATCTGTAGGTATTGAAGATACAGATGATTTGATTGCGGATTTGGAACAAGCTTTCAATAAATAAAGGAGTTCCTATGGGACAATATAATTTTGATCAAATTTTAGATAGAACCCACACAAAATCGTTGAAATACGATTTTGCTGTAAAACGCGGTAAACCAGCCGATGTGTTGCCATTCTGGGTGGCAGACATGGACTTTGAGGTTCCCCCTGAGTTAAAGCAAATCCTATTAGACCGCGTGAACCATGGTGTCTTTGGTTATACCGAATCCGATGATGAATACTTTGAAGTGTTACAAAATTGGTTTACTACGCGCTTTAACTGGACGCCAGACCGAAAATGGCTCGTAAAAACACCAGGTATTGTATTTGCCTTGGCTATGGCTGTTCGCGCTTTCACCAATGAAGGTGAGGGCGTACTCATCAATCAACCGGTATACTATCCATTTAGTATGGTTATCGATGATAACGATCGCCGCCTTATCAATGTGCCATTAATCAAAGGCGAAGAGACATATACTATAGATTTTGAAGGTATTGAACGCGCTATCGTGGAGGAAAATGTAACATTATTCCTCTTGTGCAATCCGCATAATCCTGTAGGTCGCGTGTGGACTGAGGATGAGTTAAAACGTCTTGGCGACATTTGTATTAAACATAACGTACTCATCGTAAGTGATGAAATCCACGCTGATTTTGTTTGGAAAGGGCATACTCATAAGGTTTTTGCTGATCTTGGTGAAAGCTATGCAGAACATTGCATCGTATGTACTGCACCAAGCAAGACTTTCAACATTGCAGGTCTTCAAGTAAGTAATATTTTCATTCCTAATGATTCTTTACGTCGTCGTTTTATTAAAGAAATCGACCGTGCTGGCTATAGCCAGCTAAATACGATGGGCATCGTTGGTTGTGAAGGGGCCTACAAAGTTGGTGCCCCTTGGCTAGACGAGTTAAAAGAATATATTCAAGATAATATTCAATTTACCATCGACTATGTAGCAAAATATATGCCGAAAATTCATGTATATCGTCCGGAAGGGACATATCTCATGTGGTTAGATTGCTCAAAGTTACCATTAAGCCCTAAAGAACGTGATGAATGGATCATCAATGAAGCTAAGTTGTGGCTTGATACAGGTTCCATGTTTGGTGTAGATGGGGAAGACTTTGAGCGTATTAATGTCGCTTGCCCTCGTAAGGTATTAGAAGAAGGGCTCGAAGCTTGGCGCCGTGCCTACGAGGCTAGAGGCTTTTAATCAGATTATTTAGATTATTTAGATTATTTAGATTATTTAGATTAGGTTATCAAATTGTTTAGTGTGTAGAGGTGATAATATGCCTATTAAAGTAATAAAAAATTTACCGGCCATAACGAAATTAGCTCAAGAGAATATTTTCGTTATGGATACAGAACGGGCGGAAAATCAACAAATCCGACCTTTGAATATTCTGTTAATCAATTTGATGCCTACTAAAGAGATTACAGAGACTCAAATTTTACGTGCTCTTAGTAATAGCCCATTACAAGTTAATTTGACATTAATACATACGGCATCTCGTAAAGCAAAAAATACAGATGAACAGTATTTAGAAACCTTTCTACCGTACCTTTGAGGAGGTAAAAGACGAGTTCTTTGACGGCATGATTATTACAGGGGCTCCTGTAGAGTTAATGCCTTTTGAAGAGGTAGACTATTGGCCTGAGCTCGTAGAAATTATGAACTGGGGCGAAGAGCATGTATACTCTACGTTCTATATCTGCTGGGGCGCTCAAGCTGGTTTGTATCATCATTTTGGTATTAATAAATCCATTATGGATGAGAAATTATTTGGCGTGTACGAACATGATATCTACAATGATCGACCATTACTCTTACGTGGCTTCGATGAAAAGTTCTGGATGCCACACTCCCGCCATACCACAGTTTCCTTGCAACAAATTAAGGAAAATCGCGATTTGGAACTCTTAGCGGGTTCTGACCCAACAGGTGCAGCTATTGTTCGTAGCTTAGACAATAAACATATCTTTGTCTTTGGTCATGCCGAATACGATTGGGATACACTCAATCGTGAATATGAACGGGATATCAAAAAAGGTATGGATATTGCGGTTCCTGAAAATTATTTTCCTAACGACGATCCAAAACAACGTCCTATCGTACGCTGGCGTTCTGTAAGTACATTGTTATTTACAAATTGGTTAAATTATTATGTTTACCAAGAAACACCGTACATTATTGAACAAATTCAAAAAATGAAATTTGAACGCGATAAAAATTTAGGTGCCTATATCTAAACTATCGTATATAGCTATTGCCCCTAATTACTTCTGATAGTCTCTAATATGAACTAGTCAGTTAGAAGTTACTAGGGGCTTTTCAATACATTCATTTATACAATTACTTAGCTCGCTAGGGTAGGTTGAAACTACTTGGTGACTTTTAAAGCCTACCATAGTTTTAAGTTATGTATAAGTTCATATAAAAAATAGTAGACATAATTTTTAAAACATAGTATTATACTAGGTGTAAAGAACGAACTAAATTCACATTTAACATAAAGGAGTTGTCATAATGAGTAAACAATATAGATTTGAAACATTACAATTACATGCCGGTCAAACGGTAGATCCAACAGGTGCGCGTGCAGTACCTATTTACCAAACTACATCTTTCGTATTTAAAGACGCAGAAGAAGCAGCAGGTCGTTTTGCCTTAACTAATCCTGGTGGTATTTATTCCCGCCTTGGCAATCCTACTACAGATGTATTAGATGCCCGTGTGGCACAACTTGAAGGTGGTGCTGGTGGTATCGCAGTAGCATCTGGTTCCGCAGCGATTACATATTCTATCTTGAACGTAGCTAATGCTGGCGATAATATCGTTGCTGCATCTACATTGTACGGTGGTACTTACAACTTGTTCACTGCTACATTGCCACGTTTGGGTATTCACACTAAATTCGTAAACCCAGATAATTTGGAAGAATTCGAAGCAGCTATTGATGAAAATACAAAAGCTGTTTATATCGAGTCTATTGGTAATCCTGGTATTAACCTTGTTGATGTACAAGCGGTAGCTGATATTGCACATAAACATAATATCATCTTGATCGTAGATAATACATTTGCATCTCCATACTTGTTCCGTCCAATAGAACATGGTGCTGACGTAGTTGTACACTCTGCTACTAAATACCTTGGTGGTCATGGTACAACATTGGCTGGTGTAGTAGTAGAATCTGGTAAATTCGATTATAAAGGTTCTGGTAAATACCCTGGCTTCTCCGAAGGCGATGAACACTACAATGGTTTAGTATATGGTGATTTGCCAATCCCATTCACTGTAAAAATCCGTGCTCAATTGCTTCGTGATACTGGTGCATGCATTACTCCACTTGCATCTTGGCAAATCTTGCAAGGCATTGAAACATTGTCCTTGCGCGTAGAACGTCATGTAGAAAATGCTCGTAAAGTAGTAGATTTCTTGACTAAACATCCTAAAGTAGCATGGGTAAGCTATCCGGAATTAGAAGACAGCAAATACAAAGCTTTAGCGGATAAATACTTCCCTAAAGGCGTTGGTGCTGTATTCACATTCGGTGTAAAAGGCGGAAAAGAAGTAGGTATTAAACTTGTTGATTCTTTGGAAATCTTCTCCAACTTGGCTAACGTAGCAGATGCTAAATCTCTTGTTATTCACCCTGCATCTACAACACATGCACAACTTAACGAAGAACAACAAAAATCTGCTGGCGTAACACCAGATATGATCCGTTTGTCCATCGGCCTTGAAAATATCGACGATATTATCGAAGACTTGGCTCAAGCTTTGGATAAAGCATAATCTCTCAAATCTCATTGGGAAAACTATAGAACTAACTTTCAGAACATACAAATGACATTCTTGAGCTTTGACCTCGCTTAAGAAATAGAACACAAACTATCAGACCTATAAAACTTATACAAAAGACCTCCCGATGGGAGGTCTTGTTGTTTCTAGATACTGTTTCGTTGTTACACAAAAAAGACCTTGAATTCAATGATCCAAGGTCTTTTAAAGGGAGTATAGTGTGTGTAACGTTCGGTCTGTGGTGTGTGAACACAGACCATTTCCTATTGTGTGAGATAGGAGTTAGGGAGCCCGTAGTGAGTCCTACGGGCTCTTTGAGTTTGTGTGTTAGTTTGTGTTAGAGAGCGTATCCAGTGGATACTGTGTGTATAGTATGTGTGTTATATGTGTAGTGTGTCATCTAAGTGGGTTAGGATAGGGTTCACTTGATGAGTTTAAAATCTTAGTATTTTGTGTTTTTAACTTTAGCGCTTAAAACTTTACCGTTCATGCCATCAACTTTTACTTCAGCTTTTTTGCCGCCGCCAGTTGTCATGTCGAATTCGTATACAGCTCGGCCGTTTTCACGTTCAACAGTCCATTCCACAGTTTGGAAGTCAGCACCAACTTTTTCGATAGCTTTTGTTTCAGCTACTTCAGGGATGATGATATTTTGAACGTTGATAGCTTTGTTGCCTTTTGTGTAGCCTTTAACTTCTTTACCAACGATTTGACCAGTTGCTTCGTCTACTTTGATTTCTACTTCACGGTTGTTGTAGTAACCTTCTACTTCATAGTAAGGGTTGTGTTTAGCGTCATAGGAAATAGATTTTACAGATGCGCCAGGGAATTGTTGTTGGAATACTGTAACAGCGCCCATGTAATCAACAGAATAGTTAGCTTGAGCGGATGGAGCTACGCTACCAACACCGTTCCAGTTGCTATGATTGTTGTAAGCATGGTTGCTAGCTGCGCCAACTACACCTGCTAATAATACTGTACTAACGCCGAATGCACATAAAACTTTGGATACTTTCTTAACATTTTTCATAATGAATGCCTCCTGATACCAAATTATAAGTTTCGTTTTTTTACGATTTTGTGAAAGTAGATTTTACTCAATCTACTTACGTATAATTTAATCTTGTTATATGAATATAAGATGAAATTAATACTTTTTTGTATGAAGATGAGTATATCTTTTAGTTATTATGAACTGTTGATAATAACTATAAGGTATAGTCAAAAAGATAAAAAGTCTTAAAAATATAGTATTTATAGTTATATATAGTATTAGACTACATAGTTAACTAAAAGTCAATCATTATAGTTGACAATTAAAAATACAAGTGCTTTAATTTAGGTAAGTAGTAGTTTGTTATTGTCTTTTTAATGGAGGTATACCATGAGTTCTACCGTATCGAAACAAACTCGCATTACCACCCGTCAGCTAACAATGACTGCACTATTTGTGGCTTTGATCGCCGTAGGTGCTTTCATACGGGTACCATTACCTAACTGTCCGTTTACATTGCAGATCTTATTTACCACATTGGCGGGCATTGTTTTAGGTAGTCGTTTAGGCGCTGCTAGCGTGGGCATTTATATTGTACTGGGCCTTATCGGCGTACCTATCTTCACCTCTGGCGGCGGTCCTGGTTATATTTTGCAACCTACTTTTGGCTACTTAATTGGCTTTATGGTTGGCGCTTATGTTGTAGGTCGAATTGCTGAATCGATGGATACCTTATCCTTTAAACGATTATTAGTGGGTTCCATATTAAATCTATTAATTGTATATGGCCTTGGTATGGTCTACTTATATTTCATTATGAACTTGTATTTAGGTAAACCAATTGGCGTTGAAGCTGTTATTATTACATGCTTCTTGATTCCCGTAGGTCCAGATATTTTCCTTTGTGCTGTAGCAGCATCTTTAGGTAAAAGAATCATCAAAGAACTACATCACTAATGCAATGCGTTTATTGTGATATCTTAATTGTACAGACATTCTAATTATATAGATATGATTATTAGCATACAGTATGTATCTCTAAATTTACTTAAAAGTATGGAATGTAAGATCTATGTATAACTTAATCATTCTTAATAAAAACGAGGCGTATAGCCTCGTTTTTATTTGTGTAATTTTGTTTTATGGGTAGACATAACCTAAAATTGGTTCTGCTGATTTGATTTTTGTGATTTCTACATATGGTTGTTGACGACCGTGGAAGTCTCGAGTAGATACTTTGCCTTCGATAGATACCCATTGTTCATTTTGTAAGCTGTCTCCATCTGTTTTGTATGCAGTCATGCCAATTGGAGCAACGTCAGCGATACAGCAAGCCATAGCCATGCGAGAAATAGTAAATTCGTTAGACTTTAATGTATTATCTTCACGATTTACATAGCCTGTCATATAGACAGTATAATCTTTATATTGCTCTGCATTAGATCCGACTTTTACAATGGTTTGATAGAAATTATCGGAGTTTAAAACGATTTCTTTTTTCTCTTTAGAAATGCCCGGTTCTTTGCTTTCACTATTAACCGTAATAACCTCACCGATAGCGTCGTTTGTAAAGTCAAAGTTGTTGGTATCGTCATTTACGCGAACGGCACCGTGAACACCTGTAGATGGAATGAGTACGGGTGGAACGATGAGCAATACAATCGGGATAATAATAGGAACCACAGATTTCCAATTATGCTTGTAATATCTTGATGGAGCCCAAATAATCGTCGCTAGACCGCCTAAGATGAGGGCCACGCTGCTAATTCCGAGTAAAAGCTCGTAACGCGGTGCGATATAGTTTAAATAACGACCTGTCACGATGAGGTACACACAACAAATACCTAATGTCAGATACAGCAAGCCTTTCACGATGGAAAAGCGATCTTTTAGTCTTAATGTCATGAAATCATCTCCTTTTGTAATCATTAGCTTAAAAGAAATTGATATACTAGAGCCGCTAGATAGGACATAACGGCAATGGTTATGCTTAGTCGCACAATAAATGCGATAGGCATATATTGTTTTAATAGATATATATTTTTTATATCTAACATAGGCCCCAAGATGAGGAAGCCCATAACTGAACTAATCGGGAATAGGGTGCTTAAGGACTTGCCGATGATAGCATCCGATGTAGAACAAATAGAGAAGAAGAACGCCAATACTAATAGAATTGGAATGGCGGCGAAGTCTGGTAATGTAAAGCCAGCCTTGAGTAGCCACGGCTTACCATATACTTGGACTACAGATAATACGCCAGCTGCCATAGAGAAATAGAATAGGAGTTGGGAAAACTCTTTTTCCATATGGATTAACAGCCGTTTCTTATCAATATGCTTAGATTTAGCTGATTCTAAGACGATTTCTTCATAGCTAAGGTTCTGAGGCGTTCTTACTTTCATCGTAGATGTAGATAGAGGCCAGAATCGGAAGGATAGGGCCACTAATAAGGCCACACCTAGGCCTAACACGATACGCCATAGGGAAAGCATAGGATTGTCGGGAAATGCATACCACGTAGAGAGTATGGTAACGGGATTGATGATTGGACTAGCCAGCATAAATAGAAGCGCTACCGATAGAGGGATACCTCTATCTACGAGTGCTTTAAATAGTGGGATGATGGCACAGTCACAGATGGGTAATGCAAAACCACTAATCATAGCAGCACCATAGCTTTTCCAAGAGTGATCGCCCAAGAGTTTTAATAATACCTTTTGTGGTACGAAGTAGCGAATGATCGTTGAGCCCACGGTTCCTAGTAGGAGGAACGGAATTGCTTCGATAACGAGACCCGTAATAATGGCAAAGCAGTGGTGTATGGAATAAGGAATATCGTGTCGAAAGGCAGTAACTAATAGTATATAAGTGGTAATACCGATAACTAATAGATTAGGGATTAGGCCCCATGTTGAATTTCGACATAATTGCTCTACCTTTTCAGGGCTAGGCTTTGTAACAATTTTGGCTTCACCGTTATAGGTACGCAATAAAGCGTGATGTGTAGGCGTTTCTGTGATAATACAGTCTGCACTATACAATTGACTTGCTACGTCATTTCCTAAACCAGGTAATATGGTTGATACAAATTGATCTGTACAAATATATAATACCTTTTCTATTTGTAATAGATGGCTCAGTTTTTCACTATATAACAAGGTTTCCAATTGGTGAAAGCCGAGCATGCCGTTCCACTCAATCCAAATTTCTTTGGGGTTGACTCGCTCGATATAGTTTGCGATTTCACTAGCTATAGTGTCGTAAGAGGATGGATTCGTAGGACTGATAGCACTCAATGTATCTGCATCGAGCTGTAATGGCTTTTTGATAAGCTCTACACTGCCTTCTTCGGCACTAATAAGTGCTGTACCACCTAACTTTTTACGGTGTTGTATTTGTTCGTTAATGAATGTGCTTTTACCAGAACCGATGAAGCCTGTAACGATATAAACTGGTATCATGATTGACACACTTCGTTATGCACCATTGGTACATTAAAATCTGTGCCGATAACGACTAAGCTATAATCGGTAGACTCAGTAGGTGTAAGGGAACAGTAATGTGTGCCATACTGAAGTTCGTGAGGTCCTTCTGTAGTTGGTACAATACCTTTTGCACGAAGTACTGTATCTGGCATGCCTTCTAATATGGTTTTCCATTGTACGAGGCTGAGAGTGCGCAAATCCTTAAAGGTATGACTCATAAATAGATGCTCGTCATGTAAGCAGTTATCATCGTGACAATGATAGAGTCGTTTGATGTAGTCTCGCAGGGAAAGGGTATCCCATGCTTCTTCATGGATTGGCGTATTAGGTGCAAGGTCACGAATCATACGTTTTGTAATACTTGTTTGTTGAATATCCTCTGTATGGCTCAAGAAAATTGCATCGCTATGGGTAATTTGGTCTTTAAAGAAGAGCCCAAAGTTTTTGATAAACATAGGTGCCTGCATTGCATCAACGGTTGTAACTGAAGCGTGCACATAGGCGGATTTTGCAATTTCTTCATCCTTACAAGTATGGATTATTTCACTTAATTTGCTGACACCAGATGGCTCGATATAGATAACATCAATTTCGTAATTTTGGAGAATATCAAGCAATGCTTGTTGAAAATTACCTTGTAAGCTACAACAAATGCAGCCAGATGTAACTTCGCGAACGGTAGCACCTGATTTAGCGAGATTGACCGCATCGAGGCTGGTTTCGCCAAAATCATTTTCTATGATGAGAATTTTATCTGTAGATTTATGTTCTTTTAGTATATGTTGTAGGAATGTTGTTTTTCCAGATCCGAGAAATCCGGATATGATAACTATTGGAATCATATACACCTCCTGAGTAATGTAAACACAGTATACACCCATAGGATAACACAGAAAATACTCCCTGGGGTATATATAAAATTACGCATATATCAGGAATTAACTGACTTTTTTAAAATTTATGGGATATATACTTTATATGAGTATACTGGCAAGTGTAGTTGATATTCATAATTGTTTGTAAGTAAAAGGTGCATGCCTTATGTAATATATATGAAAACATACTCCTATTTGGATAAATATTTATTTACATATTTTGACAAATTTATAAAAAATCCCTCCTATAGATTATTCCGTGAGGGGAGCTCAACTGGATGCCCTATAGGAGGGATGGAGAGAGACTATATTATTGTAATTTTTCTAACAATGCTTTGAGGTATACATACACATTTTCTACAGATGGTAAATGGACGCGTTCTGTAGGCGTATGTGGGCTTACGATTGTAGGACCAAAGCTGATCATTTGTGTATTTGGCAATATGCCTTTCAATAAACCACATTCAAGGCCAGCGTGAACAGCATTAACATTGGCTGGTGTCTCAAACATTTCGTTATGTAAGGAAATCGCTTGCTCTTCTAATTTAGAGCCTTTGTCGTATTCCCATGCAGGGTAGCCGCCAGTGCGCTCTGCAGATACACCAAGAGCTTTAGCAAGAAGCATCATTTTCTTAGCCAAGAATTCAAGGCTATTGCTGTTGGAGCTGCGGATAGAAATTACTATTTCTAGTGTATGTGCATTTTCACGAACAATAGCGATATTGTTAGATGTTTCTACAAGGTTTGGAATGGATTTACTTACAGAGTGAACCCCATCTTGTGCAAGATAGATATACGTGATGAGTGCTTCTGTTGTGTCATCTGCGTATACTACCTCTGGAGTCGCTACATCTTCCACTACGAATTTGAGGCCTGGGTCTGCGACTTCATATTCATGTTGGTATTGTTTTTCTTGGTATGCAAGTAATGCTTTAATGGCTGCCACATCTTCGGAGCGTACAGATAAAACAGCTACAGATTTAGATGGAATAGCATTATGCTTAACGCCACCTTCGAAAGATGCCAAGCTTACAGGATATTGTTGTTGAATATCATAGAGTACGCGAGTTAATACTTGGTTGGAGTTTGCTCGCTGCTCGTTGATTTCGATACCAGAGTGACCACCTTTAAGGCCAGTTACAGTGATGGACAAGCCCGCATCATAGCCTGGTTGGTTGTTATCGCGTAACAATGGAATGTTTACATGTACGTGGCAACCGCCAGCGCAGCTAACAGTAAAATCATGTTCAACCTCTGTATCAAGATTGATAAGGTAATCACCAGTTACTTGACCTTCTTTAAGGGCAAAAGCACCGTCCATACCTGTTTCTTCATTAGTGGTGAACAATAATTGCATAGGGCCATGTTGTTGGCTTTCATCCTCGAGGATAGCGAGCATCATAGCAGCGCCCATACCATTGTCGGCACCTAAAGTGGTGTGATCAGCACGCATCCATTCGCCTTCGATGATATTAGCAATTGGATCTTTAGAGAAGTCATGGTTAGAAGCATGATCTTTTACACATACCATGTCAATATGACCTTGAATGATGATACTTGGGCGGCTTTCGTAGCCTGGGGATGCAGCCTTCTTGATAACTACATTTAAGATCTCGTCTTGATGAGCTTCAAGACCTAGATTTTTAGCAAAGTTTACAATGTAATCACTAATGCCTTTTTCATTGCCAGATTCGCGAGGAATTTGGCTCATTTCTTTAAAAATTTCTAATACGCGTTTTGCTTGAACGATTGTTTCCATAATGGTACCTTTCATTCTCTTGTAAATCATATATGTATTATCTAATAAAAGCCTTTATAACAAGTGCTATACAAGAAGGGCTTAAGTGAATGATTACTTCACTTAGATTGCTTGTTTTAGCCTCTTATAGTAACGATTTTCACAGACATACATAGGGAATATATAAATAATTAGTTTATATATATAGTTATATCACAAGAATGATTATTAGCATAGCTAATGCAGAGACTAGCTATATAGGAATTATATTGTATAATGATTGTATACGATTAACGATTTAATAAATCCATTCAATTTTAGAAGGTTGGTGAACTAATGCAACATGACAGTCGCAATATTAGTATGCTTATGGATTTTTATGAGATGACCATGGCACACGGCTACTTTACGAAACAAGAAGAAATGGATCGCGTCGCATTCGATGTTTTCTTTAGACGCAATCCAGACAAGGGTGGCTTCGCCATTTTTGGTGGTCTCGAGCAAATCGTTGAGTACATTTTGAATTTACACTTTGATGAACGTGACATTGCTTATTTGCGCGACCAAGGCATTTTTAGCGATGAATTTTTAGACTATTTGAAAGATTTCTCCTTCACAGGCGATGTGTACGCATTCCCTGAAGGTTCTATTATTTATCCTAATGAACCGGTTATTACTATCGTTGCACCTCTCATAGACGCACAAATCGTAGAAACTGCAGTGCTTACTATGATGAACCATCAATCCTTAATTGCTACAAAAGCTAACCGTATTGTTCGTGCTGCAGATGGCCGAGTGGTGGCCGATTTTGGCGCTCGTCGAGCTCATAATGTGGATGCTGCCGTATATGGTGCGCGCGCTGCTTATATTGGCGGTGTAGCCTCTACTGCAACGGTGTTAGCGGGACAACAATTTGGTATTCCTGTGAGCGGCACTATGGCCCATAGTTGGGTTATGTATTACGGCTCTGAATACGATGCTTTCAAGGCTTATGCTGAGGTATATCCAGATAATGCTGTATTCCTTGTTGATACATATGATGTATTAAATTCTGGTGTACCAAATGCTATTCAGGTTGCTAAAGATGTATTAGAACCTATGGGTAAACGCTTAAAAGGTATTCGCCTTGACTCTGGTGACCTTGCGTATTTGGCTAAAAAAGCACGTCGCATGCTAGATGATGCAGGATTAGAAGATTGTAAAATTATGGCTTCCAATAGCCTTGATGAATATACGATAAAATCTCTCCTCCTTCAAGGTGGTCCTATCGATATCTTTGGGGTAGGTGAAAGACTCATCACCTCTAAGAGTGATCCTGTATTTGGCGCTGTATATAAGATTGCAAGCATTGAGAAAGATGGTAAATGGGAACCTCGTATTAAGATTTCTGAGGCCGTTGAAAAAATTACAAATCCAGGTCTTAAAAAGGTGTACCGCGTATACAATGAAAAAGGTCGTGCCATTGCAGACTTAATGACTTTGCTGCGTGAGGTACCTGATACAGAGGAGCCATACCGTTATATTAATCCTGAACAACCATGGCGTGAATTATACTTTGAAAACTGTACTTTTAAAGAGATGAAACAGCTCATCATCAAGGACGGTAAATTGATTAAAGAGTTACCAACCCTTGAGGAAATTCGCCAATATGTTAAAGACCAATTAGCTAATGAAATTTGGCCTGAAGAACAACGTTTTGAAAATCCTCATCGTCATTACCTTGATATGAGTCCAAGCTATTATCAATTGAAACTTGATTTATTGAACCGTATTTATCGGAAAAAATAGGAGGGCCTATGTTAGAAAATCCACAAGCTATAAAGGATGCCCTCATTCAATGGATTAGAGATTATTTTAGTCACAATGGCCCCACTTGTAGTGCCGTTGTTGGTATCTCCGGTGGTAAGGACTCAACTATTGTAGCCGCTCTTTGCAAAGAAGCCTTAGGGGCAGATAGAGTAGTAGGTGTTCTCATGCCTAACGGTGTTCAATCCGATATCGACGATGCCAAGGCTGTAGTAGAGCATTTAGGTATTCCTCATATAACGGTTAATATTGGTGCTGCTTACGAAGCCTTAACGCAAGCTATTGTTCAAGGGGCAGGCTATGACGTTGTAACGGGTAGAAACGATTTGTCTCGAGATGCAGCTATTAATACGCCGCCTCGATTACGAATGGCGACACTCTATGCAGTGGGACAAAACTTGCCGAACGGCGCTCGCGTAGCTAATACTTGTAATGGCTCGGAAGATTACGTTGGATATTCTACAAAATTTGGTGATAGTGCAGGTGATTTTAGTCCTCTTGCACGACTCGTTGTAGAAGAGGTACGTCAAATTGGTAAGCTTTTAGATATTCCCGCATATTTAGTAGATAAGATTCCTAGCGATGGTCTTAGTGGTCAGTCTGATGAAGATAAACTAGGCTTTACTTATGCTATGTTGGACCACTATATTAGAACTGGCGAAATTGAAGATTTAGCAACGAAGGAACGTATTGATCGTTTGAACCGCATCAATAAACATAAATTAGAAATGATGCCGTCCTTTAATCCAAATATTTAACAACATTAATTGCTTTATATTTATATAGTGGAGGTAATATGGAGAACAAAATCGCTTTGATAGGTACTGGTGGAACGATTGCAGGGCAAGGTGCTTCTGATACAGATTTGACAGGTTACACAGCAGGCGTACTTGGACTCGATGAAATCTTAGCCTCTGTACCTGGCACAGAACCATATGGCCCATATACATATATTCAGTTTAGTAATATTGAAAGCTCCGATATTACTGTAAAACACTGGTTAGACTTGTCTAAGCTAGTGCAACAATTAGTTGATCAAGATGATATTGGCGGTGTTGTTATTACTCATGGTACTGATAGTATGGAGGAAACAGCATATTTCCTTAATCTTACTGTACATACTGATAAGCCTATTGTCGTTACTGGTTCTATGAGACCAGCCGGTGCTATTAGTGCAGATGGTCCTATTAACCTATTACAAGCTATTCAAGTGGCAAGAACTCCTGAAACTGCAGGCAAAGGTGTAGTAGTCGTTTTAAATGGTTATATTGATGGTGCACGTGATGTGTCTAAATGTAATACGACAAATGTAGCGACCTTTGATAGTCCATTAGTAGGACATCTTGGCATCGTACAAGATGGAATAGCTCATTACTATAAAGCTTCCACTCGTTGTCATACTAAAGATTCTGAGTTCGATGTAAGGGATCTAAAAGAATTGCCACGGGTAGTGCTTCTAACTTGCTATGGTGGTATGGATGATATGGTGCCTATGAGTGTGGTTGCTACAAATCCAGATGGCTTGATCTTAACTGGTCTCGGTCATGGCACAATTCCACAAAATGTACGCCAAATTACTCAAAATACGAAGTTCCCAACAGTACGTGCCTCTCGTACGGGCAGTGGTATGGTGTCTGCGGTTCCTCAAGATACATTGGCAGGGTATCTCGTAAGTGACACCTTGAGTCCACAAAAGGCTCGCATCCTATTAATGCTAGGTCTTACAAGAACTAAAAATCTTAAAAAGTTACAACAATTCTTCTATAAATATTAATGGATTGATGAATAGACAAATGAATATCTAAAGTAGCTATTTATAGTTGAAGAAATGGTCTACCATAACTAGCCTTAATATAATTATTTAGTGAAATTGAAATAGAATCTCAAAATTTAATTTGATATTCATTTTCAACTGTTATATTATGTATAACAGTTTTATATGCAATAAACCGCACATCCCGATCGCCTAGGATGTGCGGTTTTCATTTGAGTATTATCTTTTTTCTTATAAGCAGTATATTAAATGATATATTGAGTGAGCGATGGATCTAATGATATATCGTTTCATCCAATAATATATCGTTTGTAGAGCATGTGATATATTTATTCAGCGTCGATAGCATTTTCTAATGCTCTTTGTACGCCTACATAAACTGCTTTTGCTAAGGTGTCCCCAAACAAGGAGAAGGTGCCTGCGTCGGTTAAGACGTCACCATTTGTATCGATGGTGAGAATGACGCCATCTGTAGAGGTACCAGTAGCAGTGGTGTTGCGTTCTTTTGTGAGTGCATCAGGAATATCCTCGTTCATAAATGGATAGAGTTTCACACTTTCAGCGCCCCAATCTTGGAGGGCTGCAGTTTTAGCCTCTGTAATGGTCATCATAGCTTTCACCATGGCGCTGTCAGTTAAGGCCTTATTCGTAAAGACGAGGATGTTGATTGTGCCAGGCGTTACAAACGCTCCGTCCCGTTCTTCATAGCAATACCCTGTGCCTGCACGATGGGCTGTTTTTTCATAGCCTGCAGTAACGATAGTCTCTACGATAGTATCTTTCTCCTCGACCTTAGCATAGGCGTGTAGTGTCATTGTAGCAGATGTGAGAAGCGCTGTACTAAAATGGACTGGCGTATCGATTTGCTCGAACTCTTGTGCTAAATAGTTGGCTACCGAGCCACCTGGTAAATCTTTTTCTGTTTCGATTTGATATGTTAATTGTTGGTTGCGCACAGCGAGTGTGTGGTGATAACCACCGTTTAATTGTCCGCTAGACAGGGAATAGTGAATATCGTCAAAGTGCACTGTAACGGAGTGTAGCTCCTTGGTTATATAACCACCGGTAGCAAGCTCTTGTGGTGCTTCGTATGGATTGTTTAACATGTAAGTCTCCCTAGATTTAGATTGTTATATATGTAATATAACGATATAATAACTTTACTATATCGTGTAAAATATATTTATTAAATTATAGCATATATGTTTATGATGACCATATTAATAGATGCGTTCAATCATTTATGTAGTTTTATTATTGGAGGTTTAATATGGGTAATATTTTTTATTCTGCATCAGAAATACTGTTTAAAGATGCGAATGTATTGATTCAATTTCGAGATTGGTTCTTTTCTCAAGCTGGCAATATATTATTAGCTCTTATTATATTTTGGGTAGGTCGTTATGCTATTAAATGGGTAAAAGCCTTTGCTGTACGTATTATGACTAAGGCCTCTTATGACTCTGCTGCGATGAGCTTTATTACACAGATCATCAATTATGCATTGCTAGTAGGTCTAATTTTGATTTGCTTAAATCAAATTGGTGTTCCTACTACATCCTTTGTAGCTGCCTTTGGTGCCTTTGGTTTAGGTATTGGTTTGGCCTTACAAAGCAATTTATCTAACTTGGCATCAGGCTTATTAATTCTTATATTTAAGCCTTTTAGAGCAGGTCATGTTATTCAAGTTGGAGATACTATAGGTAGTGTTAAGTCTATTCAATTTATGTATACTATTATCACTACTAAAGATCAAAGAAATGTGTATATACCAAACTCTATCCTTACTTCCCAAGCTATAACTAATATTGCTTATACTCACGAAAGAATTATCCCGTTCGTCTTTGATATTGGTTATAACAATAATCATCATGAAGCAATTAAAATCTTAAAAAATATTTTTGCTGCTGATAAACGTGTACTCAATCCTAAAAATATGGAAATTGGTATTTCTGAATTTGGCGATAACTCTGTACGCATAGCTGCCTATGCACGCGTTAAGTCGAAAGACTTCTTAGATGTGCAATATGGAATTATGTCTGATGTAAAAGATGCGTTCGATAAATATGGTATCGATATTCCATACCCTCAACGTGTAGTGTATATTCAAAATGTAGATAACTCTACTGGTGAAATCAAAGGGACTAAGAAAAAGGCAACAGGAACGAATATCGCCATTGATGATAGTCAAGAAAGTTAAATGTAATGTAGAAAGTGAGATATATGATATCTTTAACAACGAATTTGTTTACGATGTGGAAGCGAATTGTTTTCGTGATAGCCTTTATAGGGGGTGTTTTACTGGGTTCTAGTATTTCCTATGCGGCATATATTGCACCGCCATCTACGGTCGGTGAGGCGGTAGTCCTCATTGATGCGGATACAAAGGAAATTTTATTTGCTAAAAATCCTGACAAATGGATGCACCCAGCGAGTACTACAAAAATGGTTACCTTGTTAACGGCACTAGAGCTTAAAGGTACTCAACTTGATGAATTAGCAACTATTAGTAGCTATGCAACGAGCATGGAAGAATCTAATCTAGGCGTTCGTGTAGGTGATCAAATTACATTAGAAGCTGTTATCGAAGGCATGATGGTTGCCAGTGGTAATGATGCGGCCGTTGTAGTAGCAGAAAATGTAAGTGGCTCTGTAGAAAAATTTGGTAAAGATATGACTCGTATTGCTGCTAAAGCAGGTGCAAAGAATAGTGTGTTCCTAAATCCACATGGATTAACTCAAATGGGGCACCACTCTACGGCTCGTGACTTGGCGTTGATTGCTGCGTATGGTATGAAATACCAAATGTTCCGTGATAAGGTTGCTAATGATTACTATAAGGTGCCATACCAAAATCGTGCACCTGTAACAATTCGTACAACGAATCACTTCATTCGCAACAAATATCCTGGTGCCAATGGTTTGAAAACAGGCTTTACGAATGCTGCAGGGGAATGTTTAATTGCATCTGCTACGCGTAATGGTCACACTATGATTGTAGTTATGCTTAATGATGATAATCGTTGGGAAGAAGCTGTACAATTCCTTGATTATGGCTTTAAACTTCGTGGAGTTATTTAGGGGAACTATTTGTAATGGGGGATATATGAGTTCGTTTTTTGCCTTTTTAAAACGCATGCGCTTTATCAATCGATGGAGCCTTATGCGCAATACAGAAACAGAAAATATTCAAGAGCATAGCCTTGAAGTGGCTATGGTAGCTCATAACTTGGCAGCTCTGAAGAACGAATACTTCGGTGGCAATGTAGATATTAATAAAGTAGCGGTTATTGCCATGTACCATGAGGTGAGTGAAATCTTTACAGGCGATATGCCAACACCTATTAAGTACTTTGATCCAAAATTACGTGAGCTTTATGGTGAAGTTGAATCCTTGGCACAAGAAAAGATGCTCTCTACCTTGCCAGAACGATTGCAATCTATTTATAAACCTATAATCGTAGATGCTGAAGATAGTCCTGAATGGCCTATCGTAAAGGCAGCAGATACGATTTCAGCGTATATGAAGTGTGTGAACGAACTGAAGGCAGGAAACGACGAGTTTAAAGAAGCACATGACTCCATATTAGTAAAACTAAAAGCTCTCAACATGCCCGAGGTAGATATGTTCCTTGAAACCTATATGCCAGCCCTTGGTAAGAGCTTAGATGAGCTAAACTATTACGAAATCAAATAGTAATTAAAAAAGAGACGACCTTGGTCGTCTCTTTTTATTCTGTAAAAATATTCACTTGTGGGGCATTCGTAGTGCTTATTTGCCGTAAAAACGAAAAATAGCCATAACACCTTAGAGGACGTCACAGCCATTTTACATCTCGAATAAAGTTTTAGGGATGAGCTGGACGTTCCTAGGCATCTAGCTATCTCTGTCATTATATTATAAGTTTTTGCTAAACAGATGTCAAAGACTAGAAAGGTATTATAAATTGTTATAAATTATAACAGCTTTTTAGATTCAATAATTTCTTGATTTCTTATTAGTATTTTTTTGCCACGCCATGAGAAGGCACGATGTCCGTATTTAGCTTTGAATTCTTTGTTCGTTAGTGAATCTAATTCATCTCTATCAATGTACGGTTCTACTGATTGGAATTCTGGAATTGGTGTAGTAGAAATATCTTTGTTGTGCGGGCACACTTCTTGGCACACGTCACAGCCAAATACGAGGGGAGTTTTAGCTATGATATGCTCCTCCTCTGAAGTAAGTTCTCCTTTTTTCTGGGTTAAGTAACTTTTACAGGTGTCGAATTTAAACTCATCAAGACCTAAGCATTGACCTAAACAGGCAGTAATGCAGCGATTACATCCCATGCAGGATTGAGTTAGTGGAGTATTAGGTTCTAGTTCTAAGGTTGTTAAAATCGTTCCAATCACCACATAAGAACCCCATTTAGGGCTGATGAAGCAATTATTTTTGCCATAAAAGCCAAGGCCCGCTAAGTATGCCATGTAACGATCGGCTAAAGGGGAAGTGTCACAATGAATAGAAAACTGTGCGTCTGTATTCATTATTTGTAATTTTTCAATAAGCTTTTTTAAATATTCATTGATGACTAGATGGTAATCTGTGGCCCATGTATAGCGAGATAAATTGGAAGGAGATTTATGCTCTACATAGTATGGAAAAAGACAAACAATTGCACTTTTAGGTGTAAAAAGGGATGTTCCTAATAGTCTTTCCTCTACATTGGCAGCCGTAAAGGGACATGGATTACTTTCGTATAAAATGGATTTTGCATTCTCAGGTAGTGGCCAAGATGCGACACCAAACTCATAAATATTCAGTTCTTTGCAAATTTCTTGTAAATTTATATATTTCATCGTAGATTTCATAGCGAATTATTGGTACAATAAAAGTATAAGAAATGTGAGGAATTTCTATAGATTTTAATGAGTTCCTTCTAGGTTTGTAGTTCGATGATATTTGCATTTTTATGGTTATCATCTAAGTTCTGTTAGTATTAGTATACCATTGAGAGGACAGATTATGTTAGCATTTATGAAAGTATTACAACCGAAGACGGTGGAAGAGGCTTATGAATTAGCCACAAAAAACAAAACTACACCAATGCTAGCTGGCGGTTGCTGGTTGCGTTTAGGTCGACGCACATGGCCATCAGTGATCGATATGGCAAGCCTTGATTTGCGTTATGTTCGGGAAGAGGAGAACGAGTTTGTAATTGGCGCTATGGCGACACAAGGAGATGTGGAACGTTTTGAGCCATTACAACAATTCTGCGGTGGTGCCGTAGTTAAAGGCGTTAAGGAAATCCTTGGCGTTCAATTCCGTAATACAGCTACTATGGGCGGCTCTGTAGCTAGTAGATTCGGCTTCTCCGATATCATTCCTGCATTGTTGGCAGTACATGCAGACATCGTTACCTTTAAAGGTGGTCGCATGTCCATGCAAGACTATATGACATATAGAGAACGTGATATTCTCATGGAAATTCGCATTCCTAAAGTAGATGTGCCTGTAGCTGTGGAAGCACTTCGCATCTCTCGCGGCGACTTCCCAGTGTTGACAGGTGCTCTTCGCCGTGATGACAAAGGCGTTGAAGTGTACATCGGTACAAGACCTGGCGTGCCTCAATTAGCAGAAAAAGCAAGTGCTTTGCTTTCAGAAAAAGGATTATCTGCAGCAAAAGAAGCAGGTCAATTGGCATCTGAAGAATTAGTTTATCAATCTAACTCCCATGCGTCTAAAGAATACCGCATGGAAATGGTGAAAGCAATGGTTCAACGCTTAGCTAAGGAGGTGGCACAATAATGGAACTCGTACTAAATATTAATAATAAAAATGTAACAGTTAATGTGCCAACTGACGAAATGTTGTTGGATACATTGCGTAATCTTGGTTATTATAGCGTACGTTGTGGCTGTGATACAACAAACTGTGGCCTTTGTACTGTATGGGTAGACGACGAAATCGTATTATCTTGTGCATATCCTACATTCCGTGCACCAGGTCATAAAATCACTACATTAGAAGGCTTAGAAGAAGAAGCTGAATTACTAGCAGCTTGCATCGCTAGTGAAGGTGGGGACCAATGTGGTTTCTGTACAACTGGTATGATGATGAGCGCTATCAATTTGAAACGCAAAAATCCAAAGGCTAGTGATGATGAAATCCGCGAGTACCTCATTGGTAACTTGTGCCGTTGTACTGGCTATGAATCACAACTTCGAGGGGTTCGTAAATTCTTAGAAGGAGGCCTATAATAATGAAACAGCACATTGGTAAAGCTTATGACAAAGTTGACTCTAAAGGTATTTTGACGGGTAAGCCGTCCTATACAGGCGATTTTGTTCCAAAAGATGCGCTCGTTATTAAGGTTCTTCGTAGCCCTCATGCACAGGCGCGCATTAAATCTATTGATACATCTAAAGCTAAATTGATCCCCGGTGTAGAAGCTATCTTTACACATGAAGATGTGCCTAACACTCGTTTCACATTAGCAGGTCAAACATACCCAGAGCCATCTGCTTATGATGCGCTTATCTTAGACCCTGTAGTTCGCTATGTAGGCGATGAAGTGGCTCTCGTAGTTGCTAAAGATGAGGCTACAGCTTTAAAGGCTATGCCGCTTATCAAGGTTGAGTACGAAGTACAAAAACCTGTACTTGATATGCATACAGCTATTGACCATGAAACAGTAGTGCATCCTGAAGATGATATTCATAACAATATTCCTGTAGGTCAAGACTATAAACGTAATATTTGCGTATCCTATCACAAACGCGTAGGTGATGTTGAAGCAGAACTTGCAAAATGTGATTATGTAGTAGATGGTACTTATTTTGACCAGGCTACACGCCAAACGGCAATGGAACCATTCCAAAGCTTTGGTTATGTAGATGCATTAGGTCGTGTAGTAATTGTATCCTCTACGCAAATCGTATTCCATGTTCGCCGTCACATCGCACGTGCTCTTGGCATTCCTGCTACTAAAGTTCGCGTATTAAAACCTCGTATCGGCGGTGGCTTCGGCTCTAAACAAACGGCTTGTACAGAAATTATGACAGCCTTTGTAGCATGGACATTGAAGAAACCTTGTTACCTTTTATATGATCGCACAGAATCGCAAACTTGCTCCACTACACGTCATGCTCGTGAATGGAAAATCCGCGTAGGTGCTACAAAAGATGGACTTATCAAAGTAATTGATATGGACTCTATTACTGATGCAGGTGCTCATGCAACTCACTGTTTCACTACTACTACAGCTGGTGAGCATAAGTCCATTCCTTTATACAATAAAGCGACAGCTATCCACTACGGTACAGAGGGCGTATACATGAACCATACACCAGGCGGTGCATTCCGTGGTTATGGTGCTACAGAAGCGTTATGGCCATTAGAGTGTGCTGTTAATAATTTGGCGGATAAAATGGGCGTTGACCCTGCTGAATTGCGTCAAAAGAACTTGATTGCTCAAGGTGAACAAAGCTTGGTATACGCTCCAGATGAATATCTTGACTCTGGTCTATTCCAAGATACAATAAATCGCGTAAAAGAAATGGCTCGTTGGGATGAACGCCCTCATTCTTGGGATATTGATGAGCGCTATCGCGGCGGTCTTGGCATGGCATTAGCGTTGCAAGGTTCTGGCGTTGCTAATATCGACGTAGCATCTGTAGAAATTCGTCTTGGCGATGATGGTAACTACACATTGTACACTGGTTCTTCCGAAATGGGCATGGGCTCTAATACTGTATTGACTCAAATGGCCTGCGAAGTAATCGGTTGTCCTATGGAATATATGACTGTTGTTGAATCCGATACAGATATCGTACCATTCGACCCAGGTTCCTATGCATCTAGTACGACATATGTAACTGGCACAGCTGCTAAGATGGCTGCTGAAGAATTGCGCACTAAAATTATTGCTAAATTCGCAGAATTCTTTGAAACTGATGTTGAAAATGTTGAATTTGATGGCGTTGTAGCCACAACAAAAGATGGCTCCAAAACTATGGATATCCATCAATTAGCTCCGAAATTATTAGTAGGTGTTAAAGCAGAACAATTATCTGGTTTCGCTACATGGGGCAGTCATACATCTCCACCTCCATTCATGGCATCTATTGCAGAGGTAAAAGTAGACAAACAAACTGGTAAGGTTATTCCTCTTCACTTCTATTCCTGCATCGACTGCGGTACTGTTATTAACCCTAAATTGGCTCGCGTTCAAGTTGAGGGCGGTGTAGTACAAGCAATCGGCATGGCGCTATATGAAGATGTACGCTATTCTAATAATGGTCGCTTAGAGACTAATAACCTTATGACTTATAAAATTCCAACTCGTCAAGATATCGGTGAATTACATACAGACTTCGTAGAGTCTTATGAACCAACTGGCGGTTTTGGTGCTAAATCTATTGGTGAAGTTGTTATTAACACTGGTTGTCCAGCTATCCAACATGCTATTAAAAATGCAGTTGGTGCGGATGTTCGTACATTACCTATGATACCTGAGAAGGTATTTATGGCTATGGACGAGAAATATAAAGTATAGGGAGTTTTAATTTCTTGTTACTTTCTAAGGAGGCCTGGTTCTATGACATCACAAACATCCTATTGGAATCGACTGATTCAGCCGGGAATCGTTGCCCTTGTTGGGGCAGGCGGTAAAACGACTGTGCTTTCAAAGCTAGTAGAATATGGACGGCTGAAAGGTCAGCCCATCGTAGTTACGACTACGACTCGACTTTATGAATCTCAGGTTGCTCATTATAAACCGATTTATACTCAAAATATTAATGAAGCAGATGAGTATTGTACTGATCGTGTGTTACATGGTTATTGTGGTGCGTGGTTCTCTGGGATTACAGGAACAAAAGTAGACTCCTTAGATTGTGATCTTATCGATGGTTTATCCAAGTTACATCCTAACTGGCAAATTGTGGTAGAAGCAGATGGGGCGAAGGAAAAATGGCTCAAGGCGCCTAAGACGAGTGAACCTGTTATTCCAACCCTTACAAAGACTACGATTGGTCTTGTTAACCTACAAATGCTAGGGGCTCCCCTTGATGATGAGCACGTACATAATATTGAGCTCGTTCAAGATATCGTAAAGCGCGATATGGGGGCTATTGTAACACCGCGTATGTTGGCCAATCTTGTATTACACAAGCAAGGTTTATTCCAATACAGCAAAGGGAAAAAAATCCTATTCTGTACTGGTTATGAAACAGTGCAACATCGCATCATCGATGATTTTATTGATCATATTGTGGATAGCGATATTTCTGCTATCATCTTAGCTGATGGATATAAAGCAAGTTGCGAAATCCGTCGCATCATTCAATGTCGGTAGGTACTCATGACTAATGTGAAAGCAAATTGTAATACCGCTTTCAGTACAATGAGAGACCCCATAGACCGTCGTCCTTTGCATATTGGCATTGTCCTCCTCGTAGGAGGACAAGCCAAACGCATGGGATGTAATAAGCAGCTCTTGCCCTGGCGTGGCAAGACTGTTCTAGATGCGGTCTGTGGGGCTCTTCAATGTGGATGGGGTGGTCCGGTAGTGCCTGAGATGTCATGTAAACTACCTTTTGTGGCAGTTACTGGTGATGATCATGAAAAACTAGAACCTATTGTCACATCCTATGGTTTTGAAGCGATTCGAAATGAGCATCCTCAGCTAGGACAAGGTGTATCCATAGCGATGGGGTGTACGTCATTTAGTAGAAACATCGCCCATACCGTTAGATGGCATTCTTTGCTCAGTAGGGGATCAACCTCTTCTGACGAGTGCTGTCGTACATGAGGTCATTAGTGCATTTAGTGAAAACTTTCATTCAAAAACTATTGTTGTCCCACATTATGGGGAGAACTATCAATCGGGAAACCCCGTTCTCTTTGGTTCTCATTGGTTTGATTTTTTACAACAGATCCAAGGGGATCAAGGCGGTAAGACCATTATTCGTGGTGATGGCAAGGACTATGTCTTGAAATTATGGATTCGTGACGATATTGGTGACGATATCGACACACCCGATGATTTTGAGCGTTTAAAACATCGTGAAAGTGAGGCATTATGAAACCATTAGTGCTCATGCGCGGGGGCGGAGATATCGCTTCCGGCGCTGTATATAGATTGAAACGGGCGGGCTATCCCGTGGTTATTAGTGAAATTGCGATTCCTACTATGATTCGCCGAGAAGTATGCTACGGCAATGCCGTTCATCGTGGTGAAATGGTTTTGGAACGCTTTGTAGCCCGTCATGTTGCCCTTAGTGAAGTGAAAGATACTTTGGCACAAGGGATAATTCCCGTTGTGACTAGTTCATACGAAGAGTTATTAGATACACTGAAACCAGCTATTGTAGTAGATGGTATTTTAAGTAAGAAGAATCTAGGTACAAAACGTGATGATGCAGAGCTTGTCATCGGTGTTGGGCCTGGGTTTACCGCAGGGGACGATGTAGATGTAGTCATCGAAACAATGCGTGGTCATTCCTTAGGTCGCTGTATCTATGATGGTCCTGCTCAGCCGAATACAGGTATTCCTGGCAATGTAGGTGGCTATACTCATGAACGTGTAATACACTCGCCAAAGGCTGGTCTATTTACGGCAAAGCGTCATATAGGTGATTCTGTACAAGCCAATGAGGTTATTGGTTATGTCGATGAAGAGCCAGTACGGGCAAAAATTACAGGTATTCTTAGAGGCATTCTAAAGAGTGGACTCATTGTGTCGGACCATTTTAAACTGGCCGATGTTGATGCTCGTTGTGAAGAGTCTCATTGTTATAGTATTTCAGATAAATCCCTAGCTGTTGGCGGCGGCGTTTTAGAGGCTGTTACTGCGTGGGATTATGAAAGGAATTTAGATGGAAACAATCTATGATGTGATGAAAGACCGTCTACAGGTTACTGAAACTACCTTGATGGTTACTATTTTATCTGGTCCTCGTCAAGGGGATAAGACTGTTTATGCCGAAGATGGTAGCGTGCTATATGGTACCGCTATTGAAGGCTTTACAGTAGATAAAGCAAAGCTTAATTCTCTATGTATGGTAGGCGAAATTGAATGTTTCGTACAACCTGTAGAAAATGATCCGTCCGTTCTCGTATTGGGTGCTGGTCATGTGAGCCGAGCGATTACAGATTTACTGTTATTTATTGGCTGTCGTGTTACTGTTGTAGATGACCGCCCAGAATATGTAGTCCCTGAATTCTTTGATGAACGTGTTACACGTAAATGCTTGCCTTTAGAAAACTTCAAGAACGATTTACCTCTTGATGAGTATAATGGTTTTATCATCGTAACGCGTGCGCATGAGTACGATAATATATGCCTTGAACAACTTCGTGGCTACTTGCCTACGTATATGGGCGTTATGGGGAGTCAAAAGCGCATTCATTACGCTTTTGAAGTGTTGCGTGAGCAAGGTTGGACTCAAGAGGAGCTTGATATGGTTTATGCTCCAATCGGGCTAGATCTTGGTGCACAAACACCGGAAGAAATTGCGTTATCTATCGTTAGTGAATATTTGGCAGTGGTACGTGGTAAACAAGGCGGCTCATTGCGGAAAGGTAGAGTGAGCCATGAATCGTGAGTTTATTGAATATCTTGAGGAGCGTAAAAACGAAACATTAGCTGTTGCTACTATTTTGTATACTCGTGGATCCACACCTCGTAAAGCAGGTACTTCTATGGTTGTATTCCCAGATGGTTCCATCTTTGGTACTATCGGTGGTGGCCGTGCAGAAAATGAAATTCGTCTAAGTGCAGTTGATTCTTTGAACAAAAAAGAAGCACACCGTCGTATCGATGTTCATCTCGATGATGACGTAGCTGTTAAAGAAGGCATGGTTTGCGGCGGTCAAATGGATGTGTGGATTGAAACACAAAACATTTAAGCGTTCAAAGGGATTGCTTTAAAATGCATATATATAAGATATTTGTTTTATAGATTAATATATATTTATATGAAAAAACTCATGGAGTATCTGTTTCTAAATTTACAGTACTCTCAAAATGAGTTAAAATATAAGGTACAGTCATAGAATTGACTGTACCTTATTATTTTGTATAAGGAGTTATTTTTATGCATATTGACGCACTTATACATACCTTTAGGCTACTTGATATCCTTGATATTTTCGTTGTTGCTATAGGTATTTATTATTTATATAAGATGCTTAAAGATACACGAGCCGTTGCTCTTTTAAAAGGTATCGTGTTCTTAGCAATAATAAATCTGATCAGTCATCTGTTCAATCTATATGTTATTAACTGGATTTTGCAACAAAGTATGACTGTACTCCTCTTTGCGTTACCAGTCGTGTTCCAACCTGAATTGCGCCGTGCTCTTGAGCAACTCGGTCGCGGCCGTATTTTCAGCAAGGCTCAAAATGTAAACGAAGAGGAAATGGATATGGCTATCAATGAAGTGATGGCGGCGGCACGCGTTATGTCCCGTGAACATACGGGGGCACTCATCGTGTTTGAACGAGAAGTAGGTCTTAATGACTTCGTAGATACAGGTATCTTAATGGATGCTGTATTGAGCCGTGAATTAATTAAAAATATCTTCGTTCCGAGTACACCGCTTCATGATGGGGCTCTTATCATTCGCGATGGTCGCATTCGTGCAGCTGGATGCTTGTTACCTCTTACTGAAGACCGTACGTTGAGTACTGAACTAGGTACGCGTCACCGTGCAGCTATCGGTTTGTCTGAACAAACTGATGCGGTAGTTGTCGTTGTCAGTGAGGAAACAGGTACGATTTCTTATACCTATGGCGGTCATATTTATCGCCATTTACCAGAGGATCAAATTAAGGAGGCTTTACGCACCTTTATGGAACGCCCTCGTCAAACCATTACTAGTATGTGGAAATGGAGGGCAAACAAATGATGATTCATCTGAAACGAAACTGGCCAGCTAAGCTCTTATCCTTGCTGGCGGCTATCGTCATGTGGTTCTTTATTATGCGGGATCAGAACCCTGTGATGGAGGTAACCTATACTGTGCCTGTACAGGTTCAAAACCTCAATTCTGGCTATATCGTAGAGGATGCACCAGATACAGTACGTGTTGTATTGGCGGGCCCTCGTGATACGATTATTTCTATGAAGTCAGATAATCTTCGAGCTTATATTGATGCGTCTGGTGTAAAACCAGGTCAAAATAATGTGACTATTGGCTTTACGCCTCCTGCAGGTATGAATCTTGTGGAAGTAAAACCAGACAGTATCACTATTAATGTTGACGAGTATGCTGAAAGAAAGGTTCCTGTTGAAATTGTTCCAATCGGCAAATTCTCTGATGACATTGCTTTGAAATCAGTAACGATTGTGCCGAAAGAGGTAACTGTTTCTGGGCGCAAGCAACAAGTTAATACAGTGAGCAAGGTTGTTATGAAGGTTAATGTTGCCGGACAAACTAAGAACTTCAGTGCTGTAAGTACTTTAGAGGCTTGGGATATAGCTGGCAATGTATTGGATGTACATATCAATCCAAATCAAGGTCAAGTGCAATATGAACTTAACTTATTGCGTAAGAATAAAGCCGTTCCTATCACTGTACCGACCGTTGGTACTGTACCAGAAGGCTACGAAGTTAAAGCTACATCTGCTACACCTACGCAGTTAACGGTTACAGGCCGTGAAGAACTGATTGATTCAATTACTGATATTCAAACGGAACCGGTTGATATATCTGGTGCTACAGAAACCATTCAAGGTAACTATAACTTAGTCTTACCGAGTGGCATCAATAGTAATACCTCAACAGTGCGAGTAAAAGTAGAAATCCAAAAGAAAGCTACTTAATGTGAGATTCAAAAGAATGCTACTTAATGTACAGCTGAATGTAGTACAGGTAGAGCTTTCACAATCATTACAATTAGATGCTAAAGGTCCTAATGGAGTATTATTTACATACTCTGTTAGGACCTTATTTTATTAATCCTGTATTAGCTTTTATAGTAGTGTTGTATAATAAAAGTATATGACCATTTTCTTGTAGGTCAGTTGTTAGAAATTTAGGTCAAATAATAACGATATAAGCTGCCCTTGAAGGGAGCCGAAATAGGAAAGATATGATTAGAATAATAAACCTCCGCGTGGCTGTTACAGTCAAGTCGGATATAAAGGATATTGTAGAAAAGAAATATCCTCAATTGCGAGGCGCTATTGAAACGATTCACGTTGTACGACGCGCCGTAGATGCTCGTAAAAAACCAAATATTGTCTTTGTCTATACTTTGTTTGTTGAGGTTCACAACGAAGCTCAAATTATGAAAAAACTAAGTAAACAAAAGGATGTATCTGTATTTACAGCAGAAGATCCAGAGCCTATCGTTTATGGGAATGTGCCATTAGCACATCGTCCCGTAGTTATGGGCTTTGGTCCTGCAGGTATGTTAGCCGCATTTTACCTTGCCCGTGAAGGTTACCGTCCTATCGTCTTTGAGCGTGGTCAAGATGTAGATACTCGTAGCGAAGACGTAGAAACATTCTGGAAAGAGGGCGTCTTTAAACCTGAGTCCAACGTTCAATTCGGTGAGGGTGGTGCAGGTACCTTCTCTGATGGTAAATTGACGACTCGCGTTACCCATCCTAGATTGCACGAAATCTCCAAATATTTTGTTGAATTTGGTGCGCCTGAGGAAATTTTATATAAACATAAACCACATGTAGGTACAGATAAATTGCGCACCATGGTAAAAGCTATGCGTGAGCGCATCATTGAATGGGGCGGTGAGGTTCGTTTCGGTGCGAAGATTACAGATTTATTTATCGAAAATGACCACATCGTAGGTGTTGAAGTTAATGGTAGTGAGCGCATTGATACCACAGTTGTCTTATCTGGTGTAGGACATAGTGCACGTGATACGTATGAAATGCTACATAAACGTAATGTAGAAATGACGGCAAAACCATTTGCTATCGGTGTTCGTATTGAACATGATCAAGCTGTAATCGATGAGTCCCAATATGGTGTAGAACCGTCTAGCTTGGGCCTTGGGGCCGCAGAATATTCTCTTGTATACCACGATAAAGAAACAGGACGTACAGCGTATAGCTTCTGTATGTGCCCAGGCGGTCAAGTTGTAGCTTCTGCGTCCGAAAATGGTGGCGTTGTTGTAAATGGCATGAGTTTATATGCTCGTGATAGCGGTGTTGCGAATAGTGCTATTGTAGTTAACGTAGGTCCCGATGACTTTGGTAATCATCCACTCGATGGGGTAGCTTTCCAACGGGAATGGGAACGCAAGGCCTATGAGTTGGGCGGTTCTAATTTCCATGCGCCAGCGCAAACAGTAGGTCAATTTTTGGGACTTTCACCGGCACCTAGCGTACAAGATAGCACCTATAGCTATGAACCGGGCGTAGTGAACTGCGATTTACACGATTGCTTACCGCCTTTCGTTACATCCGTATTAGAACGGGCGTTGCCGTATTGGGGCCGTCGCATTCGTGGATTCGATGATCCTGCGGTATGCATGACAGGCGTTGAAACTCGTACCTCTGCACCACTTCGCATGGGGCGCAACGAAGAGCGCGTTTCTCCAACTGTAGGTGGCTTCTACCCGATGGGCGAGGGTGCTGGCTACGCTGGTGGCATCATGAGCGCAGCCCTCGATGGGGCAGAAACTGCTATTTTATGTATGGCTAAATACGCAAAACCAAACTAGTTGGTAATATATTGTGAAGTAAACTACAGTATAGGTTCATATTGATACCGTAATATAGTTGTATCTGTATAGTATCTATATGTGTGGTGTATATAATGTGATATAATACACAACAGTGAATATATGAGGACTTGTGATGTACACAAATCCCTAGAGGAGGATAATTATGGCTCGTTTATTTGGTACAGATGGTGTACGTGGTGTTGTTAATGAATTTTTAACACCTGAATTAGCCTATCATTTAGGTCGTGCAGCGGCTACACATTTTGGTAAGGAAAAGGAACATCCTACGTTCTTAATCGGTCGCGATACGCGTATTTCTGGTTCTATGCTTGAAAGTGCATTAGCAGCGGGCATTTGTTCTGTTGGCGGTAATGTAGTGATTGCAGGCGTTATCCCAACTCCAGCAGTAGCATACCTAGTACGTCAACAAGGTTTTGATGCGGGCGCAGTTATTTCTGCATCTCACAATCCGTATCCAGATAATGGCATTAAATTCTTCGATGGCAATGGTTACAAATTGCCAGATGAAGTAGAAGATCAATTGGAAGAGTATGTTCGTCAAAGTGCGGATAATGAATTGCCACGCCCTACAGGTGATGGCATCGGCAAAATAGAGCATAACAGCAACTTAGCTCATTTCTATGCTCACTTTGTACGTCACACAATCGATACATCCTTGGAAGGCATGACAATCGTTTATGATGGTGCTAATGGTGCTGCTTCTAGTGTAGGCCCTGAAATTTTAGCTGGCCTAGGCGCTAAAGTTATCAATATTAACGTAAATCCAGATGGCTTAAATATCAACCATCACTGTGGTTCTACGCACATCGAAGGATTGCAAGTAGCTGTACAACAACATAATGCAGACCTTGGTATCGCTAATGATGGCGATGCGGACCGTTGCTTATTGGTTGACGAAAAAGGTCAAGTCCTCGATGGTGACCAAATCATGTTGTTATGCGCTCTTAAATTGAAAGAAGAGGGCAAACTTAAAGATGATACTGTAGTTGGTACTGTTATGAGTAATATTGGCTTCCATAAAGCCGCTCAAGAATTAGGCATGAAAACATTTGCTACTGCTGTTGGTGACCGTTATGTATTGGAGTATATGCGTGAACATAATCTCTCCGTTGGCGGTGAGCAATCTGGTCACGTAATCTTCTTGGATCACAACACAACTGGTGATGGTATGTTGACAGCTGTACAAGTAGCAGCTCTTATGAAAGAGAAAAACCAACCACTTTCTGAATTGGCTGGTATTATGACTAAATATCCTCAAGTTCTTATCAACGTTCGTGTTGCTACAAAAACAGGTTGGGAAGACAATGATATTATTAAAGCTGCCATCGTAACAGCGGAAGGTGAACTTGGCGTAGAAGGTCGCGTTCTAGTTCGTGCATCCGGTACAGAACCACTCATTCGCGTAATGGCTGAAGGTCCTAACCAAGAAGAACTACAAGCACTATGTCAAGAAATCGCTGATATTATCGGTAGAGAACAAGGGTTAGCGGAATAAAAGTAGGGTGTGAGGCGGCAGAGGAGCTTGCGACGATGAAGCCCACACATCACTTTGTTCCGAGCGTAAGATTTCGGAAAGCGAAATCCACAGCGAGGAACCATCTCTACTAAGATTAAAACAATGGGTTTTAATAATTGTGAATCCATTCTACAACTTTTATATTAAAGGTATATCCTCCTATATATGTCCCTTTGCTCCGTCCTACGTAAAGTCGCTGCAGGAACATATATAGGAGGCTTAGATATGAGTGATATATCAATTAGAATAATCTTAATGAATTATCTTTTGGCTTTGGGATATTTTAATCTAAGGGGGTAACATTATTAAAACAATAGGTTTAATTGGGGGAATGAGCTGGGAAAGTACGATTACGTATTACCAAGTTTTGAATGAAACTATTAAGCAAGTTTTGGGCGGCTTACATTCGGCAAAATGTATTCTATATAGCGTTGATTTTGAAGAAATAGAAAAGTGCCAGGCAAATGGCGATTGGGATAGAAGCGCTGAAATTTTATCCGATGCGGCTCAATCTCTTGAAAAGGCCGGTGCTGATTATATTGTTATATGCACGAATACAATGCATAAAGTTGCGGATGAAATAGAAAGACATATTCACATCCCTCTCCTTCATATTGCGGAAATGACTGCAGTAGAGTTAGAAAAATCAGGTATTACAAAGGTAGGTCTACTTGGTACCAAGTACACGATGCAACAAGATTTTTATAAATGTATCTTGGAAAATCGGGGGATTCATGTTGTTATCCCTAACGAAGATCAAGTTGAACTTGTAAATGATATTATATACAATGAATTGTGTTTAGGTGTTATTTCTAATGAATCTAAACAACAATACTTAGATATTATTGGTGATTTGGTCAAATCTGGTGTACAAGGTGTTATTTTAGGCTGTACTGAAATTGGGCTACTTGTTAAACAGGATGATACGGATATACCGTTATTTGATACTACATTGATACATGCAAAAAATGCGGCGTTGATTTCTATTGATGGAGCATAATATAGTTAGGTTTTATTTTTGTTTAAGTAACATAACCCTCTATTAGATATTTTTATTCATTTTTAGAATATCTAATAGAGGATTGTTATTTTTATGCAATTAGAACTAGCTAGAGGCTAAAGTAAGTCTTTTTAGTATAGTTTGAATTTATATGAGCGGCGTTAGTATAGGTACATACGTATATAAGAAGTAACTTATGTTATTATAAATATATAGTCTAAAATATGTTCGATAGTAAAGGTATAATATGAAGCTTGTTATAAAAGAGTATTGGGAAAATCTTAAAACAGAATATGAAACTACTTATAAGGTGTCCATATTCAGTGATTATAATGTATTAATGCAATATGCAGAGCGTTTTGGATCTTACTTACGTGGTTTGATGCAGGAGGATCCGCTTGATGTAGATGTGGTATGTGCTTTAGCAACTGTTGAACAGGTGTTGCGTCATGAGGAAAAATCAATTCAACTATTGGAAGATTTCCTCGAAACGTATAGTGCTGAACTGAGTGATACGGATAAAGCAAGAGTTTACACTAATCTGGCTTTTTATTATAACGATGAGAGACATATAAAAGAATATGATTATCTATCAGTCGCTGTAAAGATCAATTCTCCCTATATAGAGACCTATAGAGGTTTGGCATTATATCATTTCTCATCTTACGAAGATAATGGATCGATAGAAGCGTTAACTAAAAGCTTACAGGCCTTTGAAAGGGAATAAGTGTATCTAATGATTATGAAATAAGCTATGGCTATGCAGTGTGTTTGTTTGAACTTAAAAAATATGAGAAAGCAAAGACAATTTTTGAGCAGTTGTTATTAAAATACCCAAATAGAATGCGATTATTACTAGGGATAGCTTATTGTGATGTGTATTTAGGAAATAAAAAGCAAGCTCTTGATTGGTTAAAGAAAATTAAGCTGGGTTCAGATGTAGCATATTATTTAAGTAACGATGAGATTTATGATTTTGAAGTCTTTAATGCCTATTATGTTTTAGATGAATACGAACTATTCTTAGAGGAATGTGAAAAGCTGAAGAGGACTGTGATTTGAGTGGGGGGCCTTATTACTTTGGTCTTTGGACTACGAATCAACATGACTTGCTCCACCGTGAAGTAGATAAACAACGAACAGAACTACTAGAATGTATCGAAGACGTAAAAGCGGTTGAAGACTTTGATAGTGAAGAGGAAAAGCAAAGTTATATTCAAAGCTGGGAAGATGATTTAGAAGCTTTAAGCACTGTGGTACATAAGATTAAACATGAAAACTACAAGCCTGTAGTTGAATTAAAATTATATCCTATATATGGATGCTACTTAATAGACTGTTTATTTCATAACTTTTGATAATCTTATGTTTGTGTGATAAATCAAAAAGGATATCTGTATTTGAACTGCTATGAGATTTGAATAAAAAAGAAGAAAGCACTACTTTGAATTGTAATAATTCAGAGTAGTGCTTTTGTCATTATTTATTAGCTACAACGAGTTTGTATCCATTCAAGTGGATGTTTTCACCAGTTGTATCTTCGTTAATTAAAGATTTTACATAGCTGTCACCAGTAAGTGTCCAGCTAGAGTCTTTGCTGAGTTTCAGTGTAACTTCTTTAGCTGAGTTATTTGTGTTTACAGCGCCTACGAGACTAGAACCGTTTGTCATGTCTAGTGCGATAGTGCTGATGGAGTCAGTCACGATGTTACCACTTAATGCTTGGTTAGATGCGCGGAGTGTGAGGTGACCGCCGTTTTCGCCAGCATTACCCCAACGAGAGTCAGCCGCTGCTTTCACGAGGGTATTGGTATTAGGCATGGAAATAGCATTGTTAGACAAATCTACTTCAGCCGTAGTGTTGTTTACATAGATGAACGCACCTGTAGAGTGTGTTGTGAGCGTGTTATTTTCTGCTTTAAGGCGCGCAATACCGCTTTCAGCATCACCAGAGAAGCTTTGGTATAGCATGAAGCCATTATCTTTGTAGCCAGTTACGTTTGAGTTTGTAAGGGTAATGGAGTTTTTGCCTTCTACAACGCCAATTTCACTGTTATTAGCTACGCCGTTTACATTGTTAGCTGTAATATTACCCGTTGAATAGATAACAGGGCTGCCTGCGCCAGAGGTTGTTAGTTTAGCGGCTTCTACAGTAATCGTACCTTCGCCACGGTCAGTAGCAAGGGTAGCAGAGTGAGCACCTTCAGTAGTGATCGTTAGATTTTTACCATTTACTGTGCCTTTATACGTAGCATCTAGACCACGAGAGGAATTGCTTTTAGTGTGAATATTAGTGTTTTCTACGTTGATAACAGAGCCTTCACCGGTAGCAAAGACTGCATTGGAACCATTGGAGTTAGACGTAATATTGCTACCCTTAATGTTGATTTGGCTGCCCTCAATACCAAGAATTACCGCATTTTGACCTCGGAAATTACTGTTGTCATCGCTTGTAGTATTACCAGTTTTATCGAAAACGCTGTTTTCGATATTTACGACTGCTTTATTTTTACCGATGAAAGCATTTTGATCAGCTGTTGTGTTGGCAATCAATTCATGGGCAATAGATTTATCTTCTGTTACTACAGACGTACCTTTGAAAGTACTAGGATCTACTTCGGCTTGTGGCGCCATGCCAGTAGGGACTCCGTTTTGCATATCTGTTGGAGGTGCCCCGTTTTGACTTCCACTTGGAGGTGCTCCATTGGGAGCACCTACTGGCGGTTGACCTGCAGATGGTTTATGATGTAGACCATTGATTGCATTATTGCAGTAGCTGAATGGTAAATCAATGAATAAATTCTATTATTTTTGTATACAATACATTTTTATTTTTCTTTTTTATAATTGTTTTATTCATACTATTTCTCTCCTAAATTGTATAAATTGATTGTAGTTGAATAGTAAAATCTAATTGTATAAAATATAGATTGATAGCAGTATAATTTCTTACAATGAAAATACCGTGAAGTATAGAAAAAATCTTTTTTTATTGCCTTTGAATTAGGTTCGGAGGTTTACATTTTATCGATTTTTTTAGTATAATATAGCTCAGTACATAATTCATATTTGTACTAATTCTGCCGTATATCATAGAAAGGAAGTCCGAATTCGTAAAGGCGAATAGCGCAAGTACCCGCGAAGGCAGTCGTTAGGGTAGACGAGGTGAAGAGTGATCGAATAATCAGCGGATGCTCTTCCGGCACATTCATGTCGTAACAGATATTAAAAATCCCATCGGTAACGATGGGGACAAAGTATATCTGAATGAATTGTATTAAAGTAATAATTAATACATAATTGAAATATTAATCTAGAACATTAATTTGTTAGCCTTAGTTGTTGGCTGGGGCTAGAATGCCCCCCAGTTATAGGAGGATATACTTATGTGCGGTATCGTAGGATACATTGGCTTTAATCAAGCATCTGATTTCTTATTGGACGGTATGGCGAAATTAGAATACCGTGGTTATGACTCTGCAGGCATCGCTGTTATTGGTGCTGAAAATGTAATCAAAATTCAAAAAAAGGTTGGCCGTCTAGCTAATCTTGAGGCGATTGTAAAAGCAGATCCTAATGAAGGGACTGTAGGTATTGGTCATACTCGTTGGGCTACTCATGGTCGTCCATCCGATATGAACTCCCATCCTCACTCCTCTGAAGATGGTAAATTTGCTGTTGTTCACAACGGTATCATTGAAAACTACATGCCTTTAAAAGAAGAGCTCATCGAAAAAGGGTACCATTTCAAATCTGAAACTGATACTGAAGTAGTAGCTCACTTATTGGCAGATATGTACGATGGCGATTTCGTAGGTACTGTACGCCGCATGCTTGCTCGTGTTGACGGTGCGTATGCTCTTGAAATCATCTGTGCTGATGAGCCAGACAAAATCATTTGTACTAAAAAAGAAAACCCATTGGTTATCGGTCTTGGCAAAGGCGAAAACTTTGTTGCCTCCGATATTCCAGCGATCATTAACTACACACGCGATACATACATCTTGAGCGATGGCGAATTAGCGATCGTAACTCGTGATAATGTATCCGTATTTGACCGTGAAGGTAATCCAGTTGATAAAGAAGTATTCCACGTAAGTTGGAATGCAGAGGCTGCTGAAAAAGGCGGTTATGAACACTTCATGTTGAAAGAAATTCATGACCAACCTAAAGCAGTTCGCGATACATTTGGTACACACATCTCCGAAGATGGCAAAACAGTAATCTTTGATGAGTTGAATTGGACTGCTGATGATGTAGCAGCTTTCAATAAAATCCTCATCGTTGCATGTGGTACAGCATACCATGCAGGTCTTGTAACAAAACAATATATTGAAAACTTGGCGCGCATTCCTGTAAATGTGGAAATCGCATCTGAGTACCGTTACAGCAATCCATTGACTGATGACAAAACATTATGTATCGTTATCAGCCAATCCGGTGAAACATCCGATACATTGGCTGCAGCCTTGAAAGAGGCTAAACGCCTTGGTGCTAAATCCTTAGCAATTACAAACGTAGTAGGTTCTAGTATTTCTCGTGAAGCAGATAACACTGTTTACACATGGGCAGGTCCTGAAATCTCTGTAGCGTCTACAAAAGCGTACACTACTCAATTAGTAGCAGGCTTGTTGTTTGCTGTATACCTTGGCCAATTGAACGGTAAAATGGCTCTAGCTGTAGGCGAAGAAATCCTTTGCGGTATTAAAAGCTTGCCTACATTGATTCATGAAATCTTTGAAGTAGATGAAGATATGAAAGCCTTTGCTAAACATTATGGCTTCAAATCTGACGCGTTCTTCTTGGGCCGTGCTATCGACTACGCAGTAGCGATGGAAGGTGCTTTGAAATTGAAAGAAATTTCTTACATCCATGCTGAAGCATATGCTGGTGGCGAGTTGAAACATGGTACATTGGCTCTTATAGAAGAAGGCGTACCTGTTATCGCATTGGCTACACAAGAAGATGTGTACGATAAGATGATCAGCAACATCCGTGAAGTAAAAGCTCGTGAAGCTGTTGTAATCGGTATTGGCATGAAAGGTGACGAAGAATTATCTAAACACGTAGACCATACAATCTATGTGCCTCGTGCGAATAAATTTATCGCTCCAATGTTAGCAGTGGTACCATTGCAACTATTGGCTTACTACGCAGCGATTACACGCGGCGCAGATGTAGATAAACCACGTAACTTGGCTAAATCTGTAACCGTAGAATAATATAAACCAACAGTGCTTCGGCACTGTTGGTTTATTCAATATAGGAGACTATTATGGCAGTTATATTTTCCGGCATCCAACCAAGTGGGGAGTTAACACTTGGTAACTATTTGGGGGCTTTACGTAATTTCTTAGACTATCAAGATACTGATGAATGTTACTATTGTATCGTTAACCAACATAATCACTGTACCGCAAGATCCAAAAGAGTTATTCCAAAATACTCGTAATTTGGCTGCCTTATACCTCGCGGTTGGCCTTGATCCTAAAAAGGTCACATTGTTCGTTCAATCCGAAGTACCTGAGCATGTTAAACTCGGTTGGGTTATGCAATCTATCAGCTATGTTGGCGAATTAGAGCGTATGACACAGTACAAAGATAAGTCTCAAAAGCAAGGTGACTCTATTCCTACAGCGTTGCTTACGTATCCACCATTGATGGCGGCAGATATTTTGTTATATGGTACTAACTATGTTCCAGTAGGTGAAGACCAAAAACAACATCTTGAGTTGACTCGTAATTTGGCGGAGCGTTTTAACCGTAGATTTGGCGAAACTTTCGTAGTACCTGATATCAAGGTAGGCGAAGGTGGTGCTCGCGTTATGAGCTTACAAGAGCCAACTAAGAAAATGAGTAAATCTGATGATAACCAAAATGCTACAATCCGTCTTTTGGATGCACCAGACTTGATCGTGAAAAAATTGAAACGCGCTCAAACCGACTCTGATAATGCAGTGCGTTATGATAAAGAGAATAAACCTGGTATTTCTAACTTGATGGGTATTTATCGTGCTATTACAAAAGACAGATACGAAGCTATCGAAGAAATGTACGCAGGTAAAGGTTATGGCGTGTTTAAATCCGATATCGCTGACCTTTTAGTAGCAACGCTTGAACCAATTCAACAGCGCTATAATGAATTGATTGCAAGTCCTGAACTCGATATCATTCTCGATGAAGGTGCTGCTAAGGCGCAAGCTAAAGCTAGTGTAATGTACCGCAAGGTAGAACAAGCTATGGGCTTGTGCCGTAAATAAAAACATATAGTAGACTTTCAATTTGTGAGGAAAACCATGACGAAACAAGAGGCGATGGAACGCTTTTCATCAGGTGCCGTACAACAGAGCTTAGAAATACATCGCGGAATCCAATGGACCGGTCGCATTATCGGTCTTGTGGTATGTGCGTTAATCGTAAAATATATGCCTTCAGACTGGGTAGAACGCGTATGGTATTATCTGTTGTTGCTCGTCATATTGTGGACCCTTCATAGATTAGGTGAAAGTCAAGCTTTTATCTGTGAAAAGGGCCTCGTGTTAAAGCGGAAGGCCTTTTTCTGTGAAAGAATACTTTCACAGTCTCTTTAATGGGGATGAGTATTTTGTCTTTGTCGATTACGATCATATCATCGGTTTTACCGAAGGGTGGCGTGAATTGCAGGCTATGAACGGGCATGGTGGTATTTATGTAATACCCTCTTGATTTAACTCAAGTGCCATATAAGGACAAAATGGCCATGATAGAGGCCATCCATAAAAAAAATTGAAAATTTATCAAATTAACTATTTACAACTTTAACGAACTAAAGTATAATACAATCATCAGGTACAGAAAATGAATTGTACGAATCATAAAAGTTTGTAGAGATTAGGCGATAACGCCGTGGAGGATAGTTATGAATTGGAAAAAGATGATGGCCGTTGGCCTTGCAGCAGTATCTATGATGGTATTTGTAACGGGTTGTGGTGGCGACGCTAAAAAAGCGAATACAGAATTACCTAAGAAAGTTGTTATTGGTTTAGATGATAGCTTCCCTCCAATGGGCTTTAAAGATGATAAAGGCGAAATCGTAGGCTTTGACATCGACATGGCAAAAGAAGCGGCTAAACGTGCTGGCATGGAAGTAGAATTTAAAGCTATCGACTGGTCCAGTAAAGAAGCGGAACTAAAATCTAAAAAAATCGACGCATTGTGGAATGGTTTAACCGTATCTCCTGAACGTGAGAAAAATATTTTGTTCTCCAATGTATATATGAAAGACAAACAATACATCATCGTTCGTAATGAAGATGAGTCCATCAAAGGTAAGGCTGATCTTGCTGGTAAAGTGGTTGGCGTACAACAAGCTAGTACAGGTGAAGCTGCATTACAAAAGGATGAAAGCGGTAAAACTGTTAAAGAAATAAAATCCTATGCTGATTTCGTAAGTGCTTTCATGGATCTTGGTATTGGACGTGTAGATGCGGTTATTGCTGATGGCGTTATTGCTCGTTACCTCATGACAAAAGAACCTGGTAAATACAAAATCGTAGAAGGTACTGATTACGGTGTAGATGATTTCGCAGTTGGTTTCCGCAAAGAAGATACTGCTTTGCGTGACAAAATCAATAGTATCTTAGCTGAAATGAAAAAAGACGGTACTGCTAATAAAATTGCTGAAAAATGGTTAGGCTCCGGCGCAGACCTTGATAAGAGCGATGCTAAATAGTACGATTCGTGGTATACTAATAGTACTATGGTCAGTAGGTACAACTGATAATTAAAGAACGAAATGTACACTAGAGAAGAGGCCAGATGCCTCTTCTCTAGTCGTGTTTTGAAGGAGTCCTCCATGTTAGATTATTTATTGCAGATTATTCCAACCATCGCCGATGGATTAAAGGTAACCGTATCACTGTTCTGTATTGTATGGATTTTATCTATCCCAGGCGGCATCCTGATGGCTATGTTGCGCCTATCTAAATTGCCTTTAGTAGATAAGCTAGTAGACGCTTTCGTGTACTTAATGCGTGGTACACCGTTGATGTTACAAATTTTATTCGTCTATTATGCTTTACCAATCATTACAGATGGGGCCATTCAAATGGATGATGCGACGGCAGCCGTTCTTACCTTTGTATTAAACTACGCAGCTTACTTATGTGAAATTTTCCGCGGTGGTATTCAATCCATCTCTCGTGGTCAATACGAAGGAGCAAAGGTACTTGGTTTTACGTACTCTCAAACTATGCGAAAAATCATCTTACCGCAAATGTTTAAGCGTGTATTGCCACCTCTTGCCAATGAAACGATTAACTTGTTGAAAGATACATCTCTTGTGTATGTATTAGCGATGAATGATATCTTGCGTATTACGAAGTCTATCGTACAACGTGACTTTGATATTTCTGCATTCCTTGTGGCAGCAATATTCTATTTGATCTTTACCTTTATTTTGACGAATATCTTCAACTACTTAGAACGAAGATTTGCTGTATATGAAGATTAATCTATTTCTATGGTAGTTTGTCGTATGTAATGATGTAAGAGGTACTTATGACATTTGTAAATATGGAGCGTATTGAAAAACGCTTTAACAATCAAACAGTATTGCGCGATGTATCGCTCAAAATGAATAGAGGGGAAATTGTTTCTATCATCGGACCTTCTGGTTCTGGTAAATCTACATTTTTGCGCTGTTTAGGTCAGTTAGAGACTATCGACGGTGGTTCAATTACTGTAGATGGCACTGTTCTTGCTAGTACTGATGCTAATGGCACTGTAAACTATGCAAGCCAAGAAACACAACATGACTTGCTATTACGCATGGGCATGGTATTTCAATCCTTCAATTTATTCCCGCATATGACTGTGCTCGACAATATTATGATTGCACCGCGTATGGTAAAAGGCATGAAGGATGAAGATATTCTACCGATTGCAGAGCAATTACTTAAGAAGGTAGGGCTCTGGGAAAAACGCGATATGTATCCATCCCGTTTATCTGGTGGTCAGCAACAACGTGTAGCTATTGCTCGCGCCTTAGCAATGAACCCTGAAATTATGCTTTTCGATGAACCTACATCGGCTCTTGATCCTGAGCTTACTGGTGAGGTTCTTAAAACGATTAAACAATTGGCTGATGATCATATGACGATGATCATCGTAACCCATGAAATGAACTTTGCTCGTGAAGTATCTGACCGCGTCATTTTCATGGCAGATGGTGTTATTCAAGAAGAGGGAACACCAGAACAGATTTTCAACAATCCACAGAACGCTAGAACAAAAGCATTTTTGGATAATATGTTATAGGAGGACCTATGAAGTTACGTTTGATTGCAGCAACACTAGCTGTTATGGCTTTGGGGACGACCTCTATCATGGCAGAGGGCTTAAAAGGTATGCCTGAAACACCTTTGGCGATTGTAGAGTCTCAAAAGGATTCGGCCTCTATTTTGCCAGACCAATATAAATCCTATGCTACTCAAATGAACACGGTAGTTAAGGACTATAAAAATGGTTACACTTTCACAATTCCTTGGCGCGTAGCCGACGGTGTCATGCTAGATATGGATGTGCGTAGTGAAAGCGAGCATATTCAAGGTTATTCCTTCAACTTAGCCGGTCCAACTCAAGATGATGCTTTATACGGTGTCTTTCACAAAGCGTAATAATACACCACAAGATGGGGTATCTCAAAAGGAATGGAATACGACTTGGTATGGTGTGCCGATTAAGGGCATGTCTAGTGAGGAGTATTTGAGCATTTGGCGCCAACATAGCAATGCCTTTGAACATAATGATATTGTAGGTGGTTTCTTTAGTAAGAAAGGTGCCACATCTGCTCGTTGGGATAAAACAACGCCGAAATCTTATGCAGAAATGACCTCTACAGAGCCGGTACAATCTGTGTTTGAAGCAGAATTCATTATGGATAAAGATCCTACACATCGCTATAATTTGGTTAGCACCTATGCGCCAATTCAAGCGGACTTCATGGAGGCTGGCTTGATGGAACATACGATTCCATCCTTTGAACTAATCAACAAAAAGAATTCTAATGCCATTAAAGGGGTTAAACAGTTCTTAACTGGAACGAATGATATTAGTGTGGCAGAAGGCATCAAGTTTACGTATCCAAAAGGCTTCACTCGTCTTAACGAGAAAGGTAAGATTGCTTTCACTAAGCATAATATTCGCCTCGATGTAGAGTCTTTTACAATCCCTGTACAAGCCGTTAGCACAGGGATGCCGACGATGATGGGTAAGCAAATGCTTGGTGATTATTACCTCAAACAACTTGTTGAGGTGAATAAGGCGAGCATTACTCGTTATGAAACGCATATCATCGATGGAAATGTAATGTTCTATCTTGCGGGACATATGAAAAATCCGAATACCTCTGATACATCGGCGGCGGCTCCAGTATCCTTTGGTGCTACCATCATCCTTGGTAATGAAGGCAATGTAGCAGTAGCGCGTATGATTGGTCCGTCAGGTGTTAGTTTAGCTACACATGAGCTTATCGATATACTAGATGGATTTAAGCTGACTACGACTCTCAATACTAATCAATCTTCACAAGTTCTCTAATATACACATAATATTCTTTTATTTGTATAATTCTGTATAATTTGTGCTATAATGTAATAAATCCTTTTGGAAAAAGAGGAGTTTTCCTTGATAGTCTAGAATATATTAGTATAGGCTAAACGATCTTTGATCATATCCCCTTTGAGGGATTAGTAATAGGAGGGGTTATTATGGTTACCTACAAAACTATTGTCGTACCTACTGATGGTTCTGAAAATGCTAAACGTGCATTAGAGCATGCTCTTGCAGTAGCAGACCGCAACCAAGCTGAATTGATCGTTGTTCACGTTGCGAATATCGTATCTGCTATTTCCAATTTCGACCAAACACCAATCTCTGGTGGCTACGTATCTGAGCAAATTGCTGAAGATATGGAAGAAACTGGTAAAGAAATTCTTAACGATGTAGTGCAAGAAATTCCTACAGGCGTTAAAGTTAAAAGCGTATTCGAAGTGGGCTCCCCAGGACCTGCATTACTTGCAGTAGCTAAAAAATACGATGCTGATCTTATCGTAATGGGTAGCCGTGGCCTTGGTCCTTTGAAAGGCTTATTCATGGGTAGCGTAAGTAGCTATGTAACTAGCCACTCCACTTGCCCTGTACTAATCATTAAATAATGCATATCCTGTTTTGATATGTTACAAAAAGAGACTTTGTTTTTACAAAGTCTCTTTAATATAATAAAAATGATATAATGTTTATATGTATGCTCTACATATGAGCAATCTAATTTAAGAAACATCGATTAGTTATACATAAGAAATACAGACTATAAGCATGGATATGAATGAAATTAAGGGGGACTATATGAGCGACAAACAAGAATCATTGCTAAAGCTAGCAGAGCTGTTTAAAATCTTGGGAGACCCTACACGCCTTAAAATAGTAGAACTATTACTAGAAAACGAAATGTGTGTAAATCACATCGCAGAAACTATGGGAATGGGACAATCAGCTATTTCCCACCAATTGCGTGTGTTGCGTCAAGCGCGCCTCGTTACGTATCGTAAAGATGGAAAAACAGCGTATTATTCTCTAAATGATGATCATGTTGAGGTCTTGTAAGAATGGGCATGGAACACGTAGCTCATCAATAAGAATATTAACTTACATATTTAACGCAAAATAAAGGAGCCTTTAAAGGGCCTTTTTGTATAGGTATACTAGTATCAATATAATGGGAAGATAATAGGCGATGTAATGAATAGTGGCATAGTTACTGCCGATAGAATTGTAGTTCCCATAACGATTTGCGTAGCATATTCAGGATTATTCTTCATTTCAATTGCAATAAGTGACATATTGATAGCTGTTGGTACGCTATAGGTTATGATAATAGTTTGAGCCGCTATTGGGTGCATAGGGCCATAGAACTTGATGAAGAGTATGGTCATAGCAGCGGCTATGAGTGGGCTTATTACAAGTCGCAACGTCGTTGCAAGCATAACATCTAGTTTAAAGAAGTTTAATGGCGTTCTGTTAATTTGTACACCTAAGGCAATCATAGCAACCACCGACGAAAGGCGTTGGCGAAGATATTGAGCGGTGCAAAGAAGAAGAGACCATGTAAATCAAAGGGTAGCAACTGGCAGAGTAGAGCCATTGGGATGGCATAAACCATTGGCATGTGGAACACTACTTTTAGTGCATCTCGAGGACTTAGCCTACCCGCACCAGCTTGGTAGAACCCATACGTATTACTGCTGATGGTTTGAATAATCATGATGGATACGACACTTACAAGACCTAAGTTTGCATAGGGGGTGGCGCCATCAATAACATAGGGGACGTTTGTAAATACAAATATAGCAAGGGCGACACCCATATTCCCTACATTGTTAAACATAACACAGTTTTTTAAGGTCGCGATTTTGGCTACGTCATAACCCTGCATTCGACCAACTACATCCGATAGTATGGAATTTAGTATAAGTACACAAAATGCAACAAATACAATTTCTAATGTACCTGAGTTAAGTTTTGCTTCATACATAGCTCTAAATATAAACGTAGGTAATAATATGTAGAAGTTTAGCTTACTCAGCGTATACAAATCGAGTTTAAATTTTCTATCTAATACAAATCCAACCCCTATAAGTATTAAAATAGGTATCATGGAATTCATAAAGATATGGCCTATTAATACTAATAAATTCATTATCTCACCTAGAGTTTCTTATTAAAATAGGGCATAGTTTTAACTTATTATATAACCGTATAGAGTAAATATACAGTCAGTAGTATATGAATGATGAGTGGATACATTTTGAAATATGTTCAGAGCTTTATTATCCTCTATAGTATTATCATACCATAGTATGTATTGTTTGACGTTTAAAAATTTATCTATTATGATTACTAATCATAATCATCAGAAATATCTATGCAGATGTGAGCTTTTGCATACGACTTAGACTATGTATTTATAGTATAATGTGAATATATTGTATATTTAGTTTCTTGTTAGTCGATGTGTCTCTAGGTTTGACCATAGCTTTCACAGTGTGGAGCCCGGAGGGATGCACAGGAGGAATTATGAAACGAATTCTATTAGTATTAATGAGCGTTTTTCATGCTTGCGTTTCTCGTAGGTTGTGGTAACGATGCAAGCAAACCGGCAGAAACAGGTAAACCAAGTACATCTGAAAAGATTACTGTACAAGCAGCGGCCAGTCTAAAAGGGGCTCTTACAGAACTGGCTGATGCTTACAAAAAAAGCCATAACTTAGCAGATGATCAAATTGCTATTAACTTTGCTGGTTCTGGCACATTACGTCAACAAATTGAACAAGGTGCACCAGCTAGCTTATTCATCTCTGCTGACGAAAAAAATATGAAAATGTTACAAGAAAAAGACCTTGTAAGTGATGTAAAACCATTTGTTACAAATGAACTCGTTCTCGTAGTTCCAAAAGGTCAACCTAAGGTTGAGCTAAGTCAAATCGCTACAGTAAAGCGTATCGTATTGGGCAATCCTGAAACAGTACCAGCTGGTAATTATGGTAAACAAGTATTAACAAAATTAGGCGTTTGGGAACAAGTAGAGCCTAATGTAGTATATGCAAAAGATGTAAAAGCCGTAACCGCATCCGTTAGTCAAGGTGCTGGTGATGCAGGCTTCATCTACAAAACTGATGCTATTGCAGCAGGTGATGCCGTTCAAATTTCCGCAGTAACACCTGCAGACTCTCATGATCCAGTTATCTATCCAATTGGTATCATTAAAAAATATGACAATGCATTGGCAAAAGACTTTTACCAGTACGTAATGAGCCCAGAAGGGCAAAAAAGTATTAGAGAAATACGGTTTCTCCACTTCAATAAGGGTAAAACGCTAGCTCTCATGGCTAGCGTTTTCTTATGATACAATATAGATATTGTACATAGCCTAAACTTGTTGTACATAGAAAGGGGGAGAGGCATGAGTCCATTCTGGCTATCGCTGTGGGTGGCGAGTATTGCCCTCGTTATTGTTATCCTAAGTGGCTTAGCCGCTTGCTACTGGATGAATCGCTGTAAATGGGGTGGCATTGCTATTCTTGATGCTCTTATTACATTGCCTCTAGTACTACCTCCTGTAGTCGTTGGTTTTGCGCCGCTTATGGTATTTACACCGGGCCATGGGCTTGGCTTGAAGCTCATGGCATGAGCGTTCTTTGCAGCTTCTGGTGCCGTCATAGCCTCTTCTGTTATTGCATTTCCACTGTTTTACCAAACAGTACGTTCAGCATTGCAGTCCGTAGATCATAATATGGAGGATGTAGCGCGCACCTTAGGTGCTTCCAGAGTTACGTATTTTCTTTCACTATATCTGTACCGCTCGCATGGAAAGGTATTTTAACAGGTAGTATTTTAGCATTCTGCCGTGCTATGGGCGAGTTTGGTGCTACCATCTTGATTGCTGGTAATATTCCAAGGGTAACACGTACAATGCCGTTAGCTATCTACTCTATGTAGAGGCAGGGCAGTATA